>SWCF01000982.1_pt1 | contig 61096 bp, 59 predicted proteins | sample 4690081 | NCBI WGS metagenome assembly SWCF01 (sample SAMN10267280, study PRJNA491770) | bioreactor metagenome | isolation source: DHS bioreactor inoculated with | place: Japan: off Shimokita Peninsula
CCTTTACAGTTGGTGTAGCCTCTGGATTGGTACAAGGAATAAGTGCTCCAATAACTCCTACAGGCTTTGCTATTTTTGTAATTTTCTTTTCTTCATCAATTTCAATTACACCTACTGTTTTCTTACCTTTCATATCTCTTACAGCACCCTTTGATTTTGCCATAAGCTTGTTATACTTTCCTTCATAATTTCCCATTCTGGACTCTTCAACTGCTAACATAGATATTTCCTGTGCAGGACCATCCTTTACAATATTCCATACAACTGCCTCTACTAGTCTGTCTACCTGCTCTTGAGTATAGTCCTCAATAGCCTCTTGAGCTTTCCTCGCTCTGTCTACAAGACCCTTAACAAATTCTTCTGCATTTAAATTGGTTTCATTTGTCATTCTTAATACTCCTCCTATTGTAATATATTTATAATACAAATTGCTCTTCTTTTTAATTTACAATTTGGGAAAACAATTCTTAATTTTATTACGGATATAAGAATGCAATAAACATGCCATATATTAAAGGTGAGAAAATAAGGATTTCATAAATAGCAGGTGTTATTTTTCTAAACACTTAGATTTTATAAATTGTTGATTACCCTTATTAATAAACAAAAACATACAGTGTATATATTTATAACACTGTATGTTTTTATAACACCTAGTTAGATTTATTCACTAAAATAATAATGACACCGCCGATAAAATTTAGGCGGTTTTTTATATATTTATTGGAGTCCCATTTTTTGTCTTTTACTTACTATATGAGCCTCTATACCCTTTGCAGCTTCTACTGGATCATCTCCTATGGCTATCTTTCCACCTGTTAAGCCTTCTACATCTTCGGTTAAAAGCTTTACAAGTTTTGGTGCTCCTGTTACAAATGGTGTAGGAGAAAGATGAGTATATGCTCCATAAGCTACTGCAAACACACCATCTATTGTAGCTTTTTGCTCCATCCACTCTGGTGCTGTCACAGCAATAGGCAAATCTGATATATCTACATCTAAATGCTCTGCTAGGGCTGTTACTAGCATAGACATCCTTCCCGTATCAGTACAAGTTCCAAAGCTTAATACTGGAGGAATTCCTAAAGCCTTACAAACTCCTTTTAATCCTTCACCTGCCATTTCTACAGCGTCCATGTTACAAAGCCCAGCAACCTCAAGTCCATGGTTTCCGCAACCTCCAGCTACTACAAGAATATCCCTCTTAATTAATTCCTTTGTTATATTTACTGTATTCCAGTCTTGAGGTCCATTTCTTAAAGTGGAACAGTTAGCTAATGCTACAATTCCTTTTAATTGTCCCTTTGCAATTACATCAACTAAGGCATTAAGGTCATTTCCAATAGCACCTAAAACTGCTTCAGTAGAAAAACCTGCAATAGCTTTTTTCTTATGCTTAGGAACCATAGGTTTAATTTTCCCGTGACGTTTTTTAAAATTTTCAATAGCTATATTAATACAATTATCTGCCATTTCGTCAGCCTTTGCTGGATAATATGGCATTTCATGTTCTGTACCTGGTACTCCTATAATCGTACTAACACTTACTAGAGCTACTTGATATTTTTCAGCGTATTGGTCAATAGCTGGTGGAGAACAGTTTTCTTCCATTACAAGAGCATCCACAGTACCTGTAGCTAGGAATGGCTCTATAGATAACCAGTTACCCATAAGACCTACAAACACATCGTCCACTTCAAATCTTTGAAGTAATTCTTGTCCTGTTTCAATAGAACCTACAATATGAATTCCCTTGGCTCCAACCTTTCTTGCCATTTCTTGATACTCTTCTTTTTTAGCTTTTTGAAGGGTTGCTACTCCTATCCATGGCTGATGACCGTTAAAAGCAATATTTACATAATCAGGATCCATTATACCTAAATCCACATCAACTTCATGAGGCATAGGTGTTCCAAATAATATATCTTGAGTCATTTCTAATCCTATTTGTGCTGTATAAATAGTAGATAAACCTAATCGAAGAGCTTTTTTAGCTAATGATACATAATCTCCATCAACATTTGTTAAACAACTGGCAACACAATTTTCAACCTCATGCTGTACTCCACAAGGATAAATATTTAAATCTTTCCATATAGGTTTTCTTTTGGTTGGAGCAAAGGCCTTTACCATAATACTTTCTTGATCTGGATTCACCTTCATTTCCCTGTCTAAAAGATCAGCTAATGCAATAGCTAATTTATTTGTATCTTGATTTGTATTAATACCTACCTTTTCGCACATCCACTTTAACTTATCCACATCAGTGATTTTAAAAGATGTCTTGCCTTCTCCTGTAGCCTTAAGAGTTCTAAAAGCTTCATAGGCATGATGTCCATAAGTTGCCGCACCCATAATATTTCTCATAAGTAAATTTCTCATAGCCATGGCATCTGGACCAATACCACAAACGCCCTTAGTTTGAGGTCCCTTTTCATTTATTCTACATGGGCCATGAGTACATAGTTGACAACTTAATCCCTGTAAACAAAACTTACATCTTATTTTTTCTTGATCAGGCCATCTGGAAAATACACTTGATAAACCATCCTCTTGTATTCTTTTAAGCATTTCTTCCACAGAATCATGATAGCTTACCCGTCCTTCTGTTTTTTCTAAAATTTCTGACACAACTAACCATCCTCCTTATTTTTTATATATAAGTATTATCCAGGTTAGTATTTACCAATTTAGAAAATATAATGAACATTTTACAAAAAAACAAAAACTTTAGCTCTAAATTTCACAAATAGAACTAAAGTTTTTATTAAAATAGCTTAAATCTTAGATTTATTGTAGATACGAATGAATTCGTACCTACTTGCCTTATCTTTTCCTAAACAATGCAAACTCGAATTTATTCGCACCTACTTCATTTTTTCCCAGTCAGGTAGGCTCGAATTCATTCGTGCCTATTAAAGCTTTTGGTTTTAAGATAAACGATTTGCAAAATCCTCATAATTAAATTCTCTTATAACCTTAATACCTTCTTCTTCATTGTAAGTAACAATAGATGGTAGATTTATTCCATTAAACATATTGTTCTTAACCATGGTATAATGAGCCATATCACAAAATACAAGCCTATCTCCTGGTTTTAACTCTTCTTTAAAAGAATAATCTCCTATTATATCTCCTGCTAAGCAGGTATTTCCACCTAATCTATAGGTATATTTATATTCATTAGCTTGTCCTGCACCAATTATCTCAGGTCTATAGGGCATTTCCAATACATCTGGCATATGAGCCGCTGCCGATGTATCAAGAATTGCTATTTTCATACCATTTTCTACAATATCAAGTACTGTAGCTACTAAATATCCTGTATTTAAAGCAATTGCTTCTCCTGGCTCTAAATAGATATCTACTGAATACTTTTCTTTAAGATATAAAATTATACTCACAAGTCTCTCCACATCATAATCATCCCGAGTAATATGATGTCCTCCACCTAAATTTAGCCATTTCATTTTATAAAGATATTGCCCAAACTTTTCCTCTACTGCTTGCACTGTACGTTCAAGAGTATCTGAATTTTGTTCACACATGGTGTGAAAATGAAGTCCATCTATACCATCAAGATCCTCTGGTCTAAAATTAGGTAAGGTTACTCCTAGTCTAGAAAATTTTCCACAAGGGTCATATATAGGAGTTTTTCCTTCTGAGTACTCAGGGTTTACTCGTATCCCACATTCAATATTTTTAGAGCCTACATCCTTAACCCTATCCTTGAACTTATTCCACTGATCAAAGGAGCTAAATACCATGTGATCACAATAGTTAAGCATTTGGTCAAATTCATTTTCTAGGTATGCAGGAGAGTAAGAATGCACTTCCTTACCCATTTTTTCATATCCTAGCCTAGCCTCAAATAAAGAGCTTGCTGTTATTCCCTTTAAATACTTTCCTACCAAAGGGAATACTGAGTGCATAGAAAATCCCTTTAAAGCAAGAAGAATATTACAGCCTGTTCTCTGTTGGACAGAGTCTAGAAGCTTTAGATTTTTTTCTAGTAGTCTTTCATCAACTATATAGCAAGGTGATGGAAGTTTATTAAAATTAATACTCATTTTTTATCCCCTAATCAATTAAAGTTGGATTAAAGCTTTCTTGCCAAGGTAATCCTTGTTTATTTAACTGTTCCATAAATGGATCTGGGTCAAATTCCTCAACATTAAACACACCTGGTTTTTTCCATATTCCCTTTAGAATCATCATAGCACCAATCATTGCTGGTATTCCAGTGGTATAAGATATTGCCTGTGAGCCTACCTCTTTATAAGCTTCTTGATGATCAGAAACATTATATACATAATAGGTCTTATCTTGTCCATCTTTTGTTCCTTGGATAATACAACCTATATTTGTCTTCCCTTTAGTTCTTGGCCCTAGTGAAGCAGGGTCCGGAAGAACTGCCTTCAGAAATTGAAGAGGAATAATCTTTTGACCTTCAAAATCTATAGGTTCAATTGATGTCATACCCACATTTTCTAAAACTCTAAGATGATTTAGATAACTTTGAGAAAATGTCATCCAAAATCTGATTTGTTTAATACCTTTTATATTTTTTGATAAAGATTCTAATTCTTCATGATATAACAAATAAATATCCTTAGGTCCTATTTCTGGTAGATCATATACTTTTTTTACTGATATAGGTTCTGTTTCTATCCACTTGCCATCTTTAAAATAACATCCATTAGCTGTAATTTCACGAATATTTATTTCAGGATTAAAGTTTGTAGCAAAAGGATACCCATGATCTCCTGCATTTGCATCTACTATATCTATAGTATGAATTTCATCAAAATAATGTTTTTGAGCATAGGCTGTAAAAACTCCTGTTACTCCTGGATCAAACCCGCTACCTAATAGCGCTGTAATTCCTGCCTTCTCAAATTTTTCTTTATACGCCCACTGCCATTTATATTCAAACTTAGGAACATCAGGCGGTTCATAATTTGCTGTGTCTACATAATGCACACCTGTTGCAAGACAGGCATCCATAATGGTTAAGTCTTGATAAGGAAGAGCCAGATTTATAACTATATCTGGATTGAATTGTTTTATTAATTCAATTACCTCGTCCGTTTTATCCGCATCCACCTGCGCCGTATGAATTTTCGTGGGTCCTCCATCTAACTTTCTTTTTATAGCTTCACATTTTTCAATAGTTCTGCTAGCTATACATATCTCTTCAAAAACATCAGGGTTTTGGCAGCACTTATGTATAGCTACACTAGCAACTCCACCTGCCCCAATAATCAAAGCTTTTCCCATTCAATAACCCCCCATTCTTTTTAGATAAATTTATACAAAGAAAATTATACAATTAATCTTTAAAATAATCAATTGAAATAATTAAACTCTTAGTCGATTTTTTCTATTGTTTTTTCAATATTGATATTATTAACCTACAAGAGCCTATTTATTATAGTTTTTTTATTATATTAAGCAAACATTAAAAGACTTAGAGCCATTACTATCATTCCCAAAATAAGACCATAAATAGCTATATGATGTTCCCCATACTTTTCTGCTGTGGGAAGTAATTCATCTAGTGATATATAAACCATAATTCCTGCCACAATAGCAAAAATTATTCCAAACATGGCATCATTAAAAAATTTCATTAATATAAAATAACCTACAACTGCTCCTATTGGTTCAGATAATCCAGAAAGAAATGAATATGAAAATGCCTTTTTTTTGCTACCTGTGGCAAAAAATACTGGCACTGATACTGCAATACCCTCAGGAATATTATGAATAGCTATAGCAATTGCTATACTATATCCCAAAGTAGGATCTTGTATTGCACTAGCAAAGGTTGCTAGACCTTCTGGAAAATTGTGAATAGCTATGGCTAGTGCTGAAAACAATCCCATTCTTAATAGCTCTGGATCTTGTTCTTTATCACTTTTCATATCCTTTACATCCTTCATCTCATGGGGATTCTCTGCACTAGGAACAAACTTATCTATAATTGCAATAATAGCTATTCCTGCAAAAAAAGAGATGGTAGTAATCCAGTATCCTTTTGTAGCACCATAAACAACCTCCAAAGAATCTCTTGCTTTTACAAATATCTCAATCATTGAAACATATATCATAACTCCTGCTGAAAACCCTAAAGCTGCCGATAAAAACTTTTTATTTGTTTGCTTTGTGTAAAATGCCAAAGCACTACCTATCCCAGTAGATAATCCTGCAAATAAAGTAAGCCCAAATGCAAACAAAAATTGCTCTGTACTTATGTCCATAGTTTTTCTCCTTCTTTGTAAATTAATTAAATTGTTATAGTTTATTTTATATCTTTACTAATAATACCCTTTGAAGAATTAAAATAAACACCTTTATCTAATCTACATTAGGATACGATAAATCAATATCTTCATCAAAATTATTTTTAAAAAGAGTATATTTTCTTTTCACATCTATGTTATCCCCTAAAAACTTATTAAATATATATATAGATTTTAATGTATTAAAGCTTATATCATGTTCGATCATTTCTGTGTCTTTAAGACGTGTTTCTTCTATTCCTAGATTTTGCAAAAATTCTTCTATTATTTCATGTCTTTTTAAAAGAAATCCTCCTATCTCTTTACCTTCATCTGTAAGTTGAATTATTCCATACTTTTGATAGTCAATTAAGCCTAATCCTCTTAGCTTTTGTATAACCTTAGTTACTGAAGGTGGCCTTACATGAAGTTTTTCAGCTAATTGATTAATTCTAACAAATTTTTCTTCTAAACAAATACGATAAATCATTTCAAGATAATCTTCCATACTTGAAGTCAGCAATTTATTTTCTGCATTAATAATTTGATATCCTCTAACTGTATGAAATTCTTTTTCTTTTTTCACAAATTTCATCTCCTTATTTTTTTCTTTCTATATGTAACAAGTCGATAATCTAATTCATATCTTAATTATTAGGCAAGGCAAAAAAAGTTTCCCATGACTAACTTATGTCATTAAATGATAAAAAATTATAGAAAGGAATGTTTTTATGAATAAAGATTTGATTCCATTAAATCAATTACCGATAGGTTCTTTTGGTAAAGTTAAAAAGCTTACTGCCCAAGGGAGTATTCGGAGGAGAATGTTAGATTTAGGTCTAATTAACGATACAACTATAGAGTCCTTGAGAAAAAGTCCAGCAGGTGATCCTATTGCATACGAAATTAGAGGAGCTGTAATAGCCCTACGTTCAGACGAGGCATCAAATATCCTTGTTGAGTCTATGGAATAACATTATAGAGGAGGTTTAATCAAATGGGTTTGACTAATCAGTCTACAGGCTCAGGAGCCTTAAAAGAAATGTTCCAAGTCCAATTTGAATCAAATGATGAAATTGTAATTGCCTTAGCAGGCAATCCAAATACAGGTAAAAGCACAGTTTTCAATAGTCTTACAGGTCTTAATCAACATACTGGAAATTGGCCTGGTAAAACAGTTACTAATGCTCAAGGGAAGTATGTACACAAGTCTAAAAATTATATTTTAGTAGATCTTCCAGGCACTTACTCCTTACTAGCTAATTCTGTAGAAGAAGAAGTGGCTAGAGATTTTATATGCTTTGGTAATCCTCATGCAACAGTTGTTGTAACTGATGCTACTTGTTTAGAAAGAAACCTTAATCTGGTTCTTCAGATTATGGAAATAACAGATAAAGTTGTATTATGTGTAAATTTATTGGATGAAGCCAAAAGAAAAAAAATTAGGATTGACTTAAAGAAAATAGAAAAGCTCCTAGGTATACCTGTAGTAGGAACTTCTGCAAGAAATGGAAAAGGTTTAAAAGAATTAAAAGATACGGTAGAGAAGGTTGTTTCAGGAAAAATTACTACTAATCCTCAAAAAGTTAATTACGATGAAACCCTTCAAAAAGCTATTGCATTAGTACAGCCTCATATTGATTCTTTGGTAAACAATAAGATTAATAGCAAATGGGCAGCTCTTCGCCTTATAGATGGAGATAGCACACTATTAAATTCAATGAATACCTTCCTAGGTCTTGATTTATCTAAGAACAGTTTATTACAGGAAAAAATTGTTGAAGCCCATTCTAAACTAGAAGATGATAATATTATATTAGAAGATTTAAGAGATAAAATTGTTTCAAATATTGTTAGAACTGCAGAAACTATTAGTAATGAAACAGTTGTATTAGAAAACAAAACCCATAATCAGCTAGATCGTAAGATTGATAGTGTCTTAACTTCTAGGATATTTGGGATCCCTATAATGATTGCTTTACTAGGCTTTATTTTTTGGCTTACTATTGCAGGTGCAAATGTCCCATCTGCCCTTTTAGCAGATGGTCTTTTTTGGATAGAAGATAAACTTACCATATTGTTCAACATGCTTGGAACGCCAGAATGGGTTCATGGTATATTAGTATTGGGCATGTATCGTACATTGGCATGGGTTGTATCAGTAATGCTTCCACCAATGGCTATTTTCTTCCCATTATTTACTTTATTGGAGGATTTAGGTTATTTACCAAGAGTCGCATTTAATTTAGATCATTATTTTAAAAAAGCTTGTGCCCATGGAAAGCAAGCACTAACAATGTGTATGGGCTTTGGTTGTAATGCAGCCGGAGTAATTGCTTGTAGAATTATTGATTCTCCAAGAGAAAGACTCATTGCAACTATCACTAACAACTTTGTACCTTGTAATGGAAGATTCCCAACACTAATTGCTCTTGCTATGATTTTTATTGCTGGCTCTGCTGGTGCTTATAGTTCGTTTATAGCTACATTATCTATTTTGGCAGCTATTGTACTTGGTGTTGTAATAACACTCTTTATATCTAAACTATTATCAAAAACAGTTTTAAAAGGATTACCTTCTTCTTTCACCTTGGAATTACCCCCTTATAGAAGGCCACAGGTGGGAAGAATCATTGTGACATCTATTTTTGACCGTACCTTGTTCGTACTTGGTAGAGCTATTGCTGTTGCTGCCCCAGCAGGACTGGTTATTTGGATTATGGCTAATCTCAATATAGGTGATTATAGCTTATTAACCCACGTTGCTGAATTTTTAGACCCTTTTAGTCAACTATTAGGATTAGACGGTTATATTATGATGGCATTTATACTTGGTCTACCTGCTAATGAAATAGTAATTCCCATTTTAATAATGAGCTATATGTCTCAAGGATCTATGCTAGAATTAGATAGTCTTGCTGAAATGGGACAGTTGTTTGTAGAAAATGGCTGGACGTGGCTAACTGCTGTTTGTATGATGCTTTTTTCATTAAATCACTGGCCCTGCGCCACTACCCTTTGGACTATTCGCAAAGAAACCCAAAGCTGGAAATGGACCTGGATTTCTTTCTTAGTACCAACTGTAACAGGTATTGTGCTGTGCTTTATAGTTGCCCAAGGTGCAATGCTACTAGGTCTAGTATAAACTAAAAAAAGGCAAGTTTGGGGACGGTTCTCAAACTTGCCTTTTTGCACATTCTAGGGAAAACGTACACAAAGCATGTTATATATTGCATGTAAAAATACTAAAACCACGAACACAGATCCTTCGCGTATGGGTCGGATCTTAGACTTTTATATATTTTCTACCTTCATTGCCCTCATGGCATTTATTACTGCAATTACGGTAACTCCCACATCTGCAAAAACTGCTTCCCACATAGATGCCATACCAAAAGCTCCTAGCACAAGTACTATAAGTTTTACTCCTAATGCAAAGGCAATATTTTGCCATACAATTTTTCTTGTTCGTTTTGCTATCTTAATGGCTGTGGCTATTTTAGAAGGTTCATCAGTCATTATTACTATATCTGCAGCTTCAATTGCAGCATCTGAGCCTACGCCACCCATAGCAATACCAATATCAGCCCTAGCTAAAACAGGAGCATCATTTATACCATCTCCTACAAAAGCCAGCTTTCCTGTAGATCTCTTTTTACTATCAATCTCCTCTAGTTTTTCTACTTTTTCATCAGGTAGTAATTCTGCAAATACTTCATCTAAACCTAAATCCTTACCTACCTTTTCTCCAACAACTTTATTATCTCCTGTAAGCATAACTGTGTTTTTTACACCTAAATTTTTCAATTCTCTTATAGCATTTTTAGAGTCATCTTTAACTTCATCAGAAATTAAAATATATCCCCTATATATATTATCCACTGCTATATGAACTACAGTTCCTTGTGACTCAACTATATTGTAATTTATATTTTCTTTTTTCATTAATTTAATATTACCTGCAAGAATTTCCTTACCTAGAAACTTAACCTTAGTACCATGTCCTGATATTTCATCATAGCTTTCTATCTTATTCTTATCTACTGACTTTCCATAGGCTTTAAGAATAGAAACAGCTATAGGATGATTTGAGTAACTCTCCCCATATGCAGCATATTCTAATAAATCTTCTTTAGCAAAACTATCTTGAGAATTTATTTCAGTTACATTAAATACTCCCTTTGTTAAAGTACCTGTCTTGTCAAAAACAACTGTCTCAACATTATTTAATGCTTCAAGATAATTACTTCCCTTAACTAGAATTCCACTCTTTGATGCACCCCCTATACCTCCAAAGAATCCTAAAGGAATGGATACCACAAGAGCACATGGACAGGATACAACTAAGAACACTAAGGCTCTATATATCCAATCTTTAAATATTTCCTCAGATAAAAACAAAGGGGGTAGCAAGGCAATACCTAAAGCTGTAATAACAACTACAGGTGTATAATAACGAGCAAATTTTGTTATAAAATTTTCTGTAGGTGCTTTTTTACTACTGGCATTTTGTACTAAATCTAAAATTTTAGACACAGTAGACTCACCAAAGTCTTTGCTAACCTCTATAGTCAGAACTCCATTTTTATTAACAAAACCACTTAGCACATCTTCTCCAACCTCTACATCTCTTGGTACTGATTCACCTGTTAAAGCAGAGGTGTCTACCATGGAAATCCCTTCTATAACTTTACCATCTAGGGGGATCTTTTCACCTGGCTTAACCATAATAATATCTCCTATACCAACTTCTTCAGGGGATACTTTTTTATAATCCCCACCCACTTTTAAATTAGCATAATCAGGTCTTATATCCATCAAATCACTTATGGACTTCCTAGAACGATCTACTGCCATATCTTGGAACAACTCTCCTACTTGATAAAACAACATAACTGCTACACCTTCTGGAAATTCTCCAATCATAAATGCTCCTATAGTAGCAATACTCATAAGAAAGTTTTCATCAAAAACTTGACCTCTTAAAATGTTTTTACCAGCTCTTAATAAAATCTCTCCACCCACTATAATATAACTAATTAAAAATATGGATAATTCAACCCAATGAGATAAATTAAGAATTAGACCTAAGAAAAATAAAATTCCTCCTATACCTAGCTTTATAATTTCTTGTTTATTATTATCAGCTTCTTCTTCTTGAATTTTTGCCATGTTTTCTTTGGTGGCTTCTTCTTCCCCAACAATTCTTATACCAGGCTCAATTCTTTTTATTATAACTGAGGATTGTTCAATTATTTTATCTAATTCATCCTTATTATTTACTTCAAGAATGATTTTTTTTGATACAAAGTCTACTGTTGCACTTTCTACTCCTGAAAGCTTTTTTATCTGTGTCTCTATTTTAGCAGCACAATTTGCACACCCTAGGCCTTCTAATAACAATTCTTTTCTTATATTTGATGACATATTTTCCTCCTTTTTACTTATCTTTTTTCTGTAACATGATTTAAACCTTGATCAAAAACATGCTTTATATGATCATCATCTAAGGAATAATATACTACCTTACCTTCTCTTCTAAATTTGACTAAACGAGCTTGTTTTAAAACCCGCAACTGATGAGATATGGCAGACTGAGTCATATTAAGAAGTGCAGCAATATCACAAACACACATTTCTGAAGAAAATAAGGCATATAGTATCCTAATTCTTGTTGTATCTCCAAAAACTTTAAAAAGCTCCGCTAAATCATATAAACTTTCTTCTATAGGCATACTAGCTTTTACTGTATTCACAACATCTTTATGAATAATTGTACAGTCACATCTTTCGATTTTATTATTTTCCTCCAAATTATTTCCCTCCTGTTTATTGAATGAATGAGCATGTGTTCATATGTTTAAATTTATTATATACGTTTTCGCATATATTTTCAATAGTTAATATGAATACTCGTTCATATATTTATATGATTTATCACATCATAGCTGTCCATTAGTGGTTATACGTATTACTGGTATTACTGGTAATAAATATATTATCTTTAGAAGGTATATTTACCCTAATATTCTTTGTTATAATCTCTTTATCCATCATTTATATAAGTATTCTGCATTTATTGATTCACAACAATAACTTGAGCTTTGTGAAGATTAATAATACAATATTAGTATATATGATAAAGGATGTGATAAAAATTATTACTAAAGCTGATAGACAAAAGATTAATGAAGCAAAAGGCTATCCATTGAATGTTCCTGACTATTCGTATGTATTTATAGATGAAGTGGTCTATGAATTGATAAAATTTAATAGAGAAGATTTTGGCAGAAGTACTATTAAAGATTCTTATTCTGAAACTTCTTTGTACGAACTTTTAAATAAAAAAGGTATTTCTTTAGAAAATATTAAAAAACCTAGAACTCCAGTTTTAGCCTATGGTGCTAACGCCTCAAATATACAGCTTTCTAGCAAGTACAAAACCTTTAAAAATGTTATTATTCCTGTTATTAGGGCTAGACTTATTGATTTTGATATAGTGTTTACACCTTACTTTTGTCACGATGGATCTATTCCAGCTACTATTCAATATTCCCCTGGAACGGAAATTGATGTAGCTGTTACATACCTTACCGAGGATCAGCTACTACATATGCACAAGACAGAATCTGTAGGAAAAGATTATAATTACATAAAACTCCTTGATATTAAGCTAGAACTGGACGATCAAATCATTGAGAACGAAATATTTTCTTATAGTAGTTTGCATGGTTGTTTATATAGTTCAAATAATCATATAGCTATGAAATGTATCAATGCTAAAAATAGAAGCTTCCAAGCTATGAATGAAGAAGAATTATTATGTATGGTAAAAAATAAGTTAGGAATTGATAAATCCCTAGATGAATTTGTATTAGACAATATAAATAATGACTCCTTAAGAATGAATCTGACAGATAAAATTTCTACTATGGCAAAAAATTTCAAATATAATAATTGGGTGGTAATAGATGGGAAACAGTGAGGCTTCTTTTATTGATAATCAATTTAGCATAAAAGGTACAGAAGATAGGACTGGTAGCAAGTACAATTATGTTATTTGTGTCAGTGAATCTATAAAGAAAAAGCTTGGAACATTTGCTGTGGTAGAGCATAGGCATGAAAATTATGAAATTCCTTTGAGAGCATATGGAAGAGTATTAGTAAATAACACATTAAACGACGATGAGGTCATGCTTGATCAAACATTAAGGATTGCTATTGGAATTTCCTACAATAATGATAGCTTCTATGGCTTTAATGAAAGGGTAAAGCTTTATCCATTAAAGCTAAATCTTATGACTCAGCTCAATAATTTTATAGCCTCTAAAGTAGCAATAAGGTATTTATACTGTAGATATAATATACCTAATATAGTTGATGCAGAAAAGAACCTTGTTAGAGTACCTGAAGATACTTTTGACTTACTAGGTTGTAAAAATGGAGATACCGTAATTTGCGAATTTCCTGCAAAAGTAAATGGAGAATTCATTTTAAAAACCTATAAAGTACAAGGATATATAGCCACTGAAAGTATGATAGACAAAAGAGAAGAAATAGAGAATAATGAAGATGATTCAAATCACAGTAGATATTTGTCAGCTTTAAAGCTATTTGGTCTTCAACCTGATATTCCTAGAATATTTATGGATTATCATATAAGGGAAGGACTTCAAACTAGAGAATTACAGCCTATATCAGTACGAAGAGATGTAAAAGGACTATTCTTAAAGCAAATAATTGAATTTGGCATAGTATCAATGGTTACTTTAATCACCTTAGTTAGTGTTCTACCAGGAGATATTACCTGGAAAAAACTTATACTGACCTCATTAACATCCCTTATTCTATCTATTGCTTTAGTTTTAATGAATATAAGATCTACTTTAAAGTAGTTTTATAGATAGATGACAAAGGATATATATATTAGACTAGTGAAAATATGAAAAACTCTCAAAGACATCATTCTAAGTGGAACGAAGAATCTGCTTATTTCCATAGCTTTCGAGATTCTTCATTCCATTCAGAATCACAACAACAAAGATTTTTTCAGTGACCTCTAAAATACATGCAGGTATTTTAGAGACATCTTTTTGATTTATATATCTTTCTTTTACTACTCCAACCATTCTGGCTTTTCTCTTATATATGCTCTAATGCCATGTTTATTTTTATGGTCTTCTATTATTTTCTTTCTAGCAGCTTCAGAGTCCTTAATATTTTCTATATCTTCCTCTGAAATATCATCACTAAAAGGGCAGTTTGCCAGGCAAATACCACAATCCGTCCCTAAAGATCTCCATCTTCTGTAGCATTCCTCTGCATTGATTTTCCAACGCTTTGTACCATCTACTTCCTCTTTATCTCCCTCTGGAATTGATCTACCTGGACAAGTTTTAACGCATCTTTTACATTCCCTACAAAACTGCTCTATACCAAACTTTTCAGGTTTGTCCACATTTAATGGTAAATCTGTTGTAACAATCCCCAATCTTATCCTTGGTCCATATTTTTTTGTGATTAATAAACCGTGTCTACCTATTTCTCCTAAACCAGCATCTTCTGCTACAAGTGGTGCTACAACTAGATAATTTCCATCCATATGGTTTCTAGCATCAAAGCCAAGTTCTCTTATATAATAGGACAAGACCATTCCTACAACTGCCGCATCTACATAGCCTTTTGTTACCTCGATTGCCTCGGGTAGTTGAGGGGCTCTAAAAATCATTTCCTTGTCCATTTCTACAGCAAATACTATACCGTACTTATGAAAGTTCTCAATCTTTTCTCCATAAATTTCTTTATGTCTACCTCTATGAGAGTAATAATGATAATCTTTCATTTCTGTAATTCCCACTAGCTTAGCATTATAAAATTCTGCAATTCCCTTTATACGTTTCGTTATTACATCCTTGTCAATTTCTGCATTTTTTTTATCTTGTATTTCACCTTCAGCATATTTTTTAATATCTCCTAAAAAACGGAAACATGCATCCACAATAGGAGAATTAACAGGATCATGAGTTGCAGTTCCTTCTCCACCCATTTGTGGCATAGCTCTTAATGTATCGTCTATTTCTTTTTTATCTGGATTTCTTTTATAATAATCTTCATATTCAGGTGTCCCCTTTTCATAATTCATCCTTGCAAACATAATATCTCTTTCATCTTTTCTTTTATAATTCATGATAATACCTTCTTTCGCAAAATATAATTTAATGCCCTTAAAGTATAAAATAATATGAGTCTAAAAGATATCTTTGATTGTACTTAGTTGCCATTTTCCACAAACTACTTTTAATAGTTTTTATTGATTTTTTTCCTTCTTTATACAAGTCTAGTTTTTTCAAAAAAGCAGTTTTTTCTTTATCTGTGGCATCATCTTTAAAATACCCCCAAATATGCTGTGCAGCATTTATACTATTTCCAATACTACTATCATTTACTAATGCTTCTTCTATCAAACTATAAAAGTCCATAGAAGGATAATCATCTTTATTTCGAAGTATTTTCCTTATTTCATTATAGTTTGAAGGTGAATTTTCTAAAACCTTATACTTATATTTACTCCACTCTAATTCCAAATTTCTTATATTCTTCTTAGAATTTGTACAATTAATACACTTAACAGCAGATAGATTTTTGTCTTTTACTTCTAACATTATATCTATATTTTTGTCCTCAAGGTTTTCATAATAGTCTACAAATTCATTTGCATTTATTGTATCTGAGTGAGAGCCTGGTCTTTTAAGTAAGTTTTGCTGTGAATAATGAATCTTTTGATTACCATCTTTATTTTGCCAAGTTTTTCTACACTCATTAATCCAGTATAAATCACTTTTACTTTCACTAGAAGGATTAATCTTATTATGCAAATTATCAAAGACAACTGGTATGTTTAAATTTTTCCCTATCTCAAGTACATCAGATATATTATATAGCTTGTCATCATTTTCAATAACAAGGCGTTCTTTTACCTCTTTACTTAAGCTTTGATAATTGCTTATAAATCTCTTTACAGCTTGTTTTTTATCATTATATATTCCACCTATATGTAAGATTATTTTACTTTCTTGCCCTACCCCTAAAGCTTCTAAAACTTTAACATGATATTCTAAATCTTTAATAGCGTTTTTTACAACCCTAGAATCATTAGAATTTAAAACAGTATACTGCCCAGGATGCATTGAAACTCTAATATTATTATTAATAACTTTTTTACCTATAGTTTTAATTTGTTGATTAAAAATTTCCCACCAAGAAAGTTCATTAAATTCACTTGATCCAAAAGGAATTATGTCTGAGCTGATTCTAAAAAGCCTTATATTATTTTTAATATTGTAATCAATTATATTTTCAAGAGAATTTAAATTGTGAGCTATAATTTCTAACAATTTATCTTCAGTTGCATTTTTTAGTCTGCAACTTTTAAAATCAGTATTTTTAACTCCAATTGTTAAACACGCATACCCTATACTCATTGTTTCCTCCTGCTTAAGATCTAATAGCATTTATTATATCAATTACCTAAATGAAAGTAGATACCAATTAATTCGTGCCTACTCTAAATCTAAACTATCTTAACAATTAAAGGCATCTCAAATCTTAGAGATGCCTTTAATATTTTTTGCTATCTTTTTCTATTTTCAAGGCTCCTTGCTTTTTCTAATACCATATTTTCTAAATCTTTCTTATATTGCTCCACTGTATAGTAAATATCTTCATTTACAGTTCCTAAAATCTGTGCTGCTAAAATTCCAGCATTTTTTGCTCCATTAATTGCAACAGTTGCTACTGGTACACCAGGAGGCATTTGAACAATTGAGTACAGAGAATCTATACCTTTTAAAGCTTTACTCTTTACTGGAACTCCAATAACCGGAAGACTCGTTAAGGATGCTACCATTCCAGGTAAATGAGCCGCTCCACCAGCCCCAGCAATAACAACCTTTATTCCTCTATTCTTTGCTTCTTTAGAATAGGTATATAGTCTGTCAGGAGTCCTGTGAGCTGATACTATGGTTATTTCATATGGAATATTAAATTTATCCAAAATATCTGCTGCCTCTTCCATTACTGGTAAATCTGAATCACTTCCCATAATTATTCCTACTATAGGTTTCATAAAGCACCTCATTTCTTATGTTATTTAGAAACAATGCTAATACAACTACTAGCCTTGTCCGCTCTCTCTTTGGCTTCTCCTAGGGTCTGTGCTACTACAGTTAAATGTCCCATTTTTCTTTGTGGTTTTGTTTCTGTTTTTCCATATATATGTAGACTTACTCCTTCTATTGCCAAAGTTTCATATACTCCATTAACTATAGTCTTACCTTTATATCCAGCCTCACCTAATATATTTCGCATTACAGTAGGTCTTAATAAATCAGTTTTTCCTAAAGGTAAACCTAATATAGCTCTAATGTGATTCTCAAACTGTGATGTTATACAACCTTCTATTGTATAATGTCCTGAATTATGTGGTCTTGGTGCAACCTCATTTACAAGTATATTTCCACCTTCTGTTAAAAACATTTCTACACAGAACATTCCAACAGTATCAAAAATCTCACAAACCTTTTTAGCTATTTCTTTTGCCTCTTTTTCTTCCCTACTACTTATCTGGGCTGGAACTGAAGTTTCAAACAAAATACTGTCTTTATGAATATTTTCAGCTATTGGGTATATTTCTATTTCCCCCATTTTTCCTCTACAGCATAGTACAGAGATTTCCTTTACAAATGGGATGTATTTTTCTATATAAAGAGGATTTTTATGACCTTCCAATTGATTAAAGGCATCTACTATATCTTCTTTACTCTTAATAATACTGTTTCCCTTTCCATCGTATCCCCCTAGTGCACTTTTTAACATAGCTGGATATCCAAATTTCTGCATTATTCTTTCAATGTCTTCTACTCCATCTACCTTTAAGAATTCACCTACAGGTATATTATGTTTTTGTAATTCTACTTTTTGATTATATTTATTTTGGATTATTTCAAGGCTATTTGCCTTTGGATATACAATAAAACCTTCATCTTCAAGATGCCTTAGTACTTGAGTTGATATATGTTCAAATTCGCAGGTCAAAACATCTGTCATTTTTGCCAATTCCATTAAAGCTGATTTATCATCAAATCTAGCTGTAACTTTATCGTTGGCTAAATAGCCTGCTGGACAATCTTTACTTGGGTCAAGAACAGCTGTATAAATCCCCATTTTAGAGGCTTCATTTATCATCATTTTTCCTAGCTGTCCTCCACCTACTATTCCAACCTTCTTTGAAATAAAATCTTTTTTAGTCATATATTATCCCTTTCATTATAACTTTAATCAGTTTTGCTTTAACAAAACAAGTTCACTAAATCTCTACTATTATAGGAGCATGTCCTGTATATGGAAGCAATTTATTTAGTATATCAGATGTTTTAATTCTCAGACTTGAAGTATTTACACATGGGTGACATCCAAAATACTCTGTGTTAATTATATCTTTGTCTATAAGAAGTTGTACATTTTTATTGGTATCATTCATAAGACCTAGGACACTTACAGAACCAGGTGTTATATTTAAGTACTCCTCCATATATGAATCTTCTGCAAAAGAAAGTCTTGAACTTCCAATTTGTTTTGAAACATTTTTTGTTATAAACTTCTTGTTTCCAGGCATTATCAGTAGATAAAAGTTTGTCTTTGGTCCATTACGCAAAAATAAATTTTTGCATATTTCTATACCTAATATGGAATCTACCTCATTGCAATCTTCTATAGTAGCTGTTGCTTCATGATCTAACCTAATATATTCAATATTCAGTTTCTCAAGCAAATCATATACTGCCATTTCTTTATCCATACGGTTATTGTCAGTAGGTTTTTCTGTATATAGGTTTTTATCAATTTTTATCGATTTCATTTATGTTCTTTTTCTCTCCTTCATCTCTTTTCTTCTTTTTTCCTTTGTTTTTCATCTTTTTCATAGAACTTACTAGAAAACCGCCCTTAAACGTTCTTGCTTCATAAGAAATAATAAATGCTCTTGGCTCATATTCTTCAATAAGCTGAAGTAATTCTCCTTCTCTATTTCTCTTAGTAAGAATATCTAAGCTGTATCTCTTACTATCTCTACCTTCTCCTTCATACACTGTTACGCCAAAACCTTCATTTCTTAAATAATTGATAAGCTCCATGTTTTTTTGTACCAGATTCACTGAAAGACTATTATATCCAATAGCAAGCTTATTTTCTATAGCCCCACCAATTAGCATTCCCAGACCAAAACCAACTGCATAAACAATCATTGCAAGAGGTCCCTTATCACCACTAAATACAAGTGATAAAGCGAATACGTATATTAATGCCTCCATAAAGCCCAGCAAAGATGCAATAACAGTCATATTTTTCACTAAAAATATTGTCCTTAGTGTAAAAATAGGTACATATACTAATTGTACAAATAAGATCAAAATAATTTCTTCCATATTTAACACTCCCTATTATGTTAGGTATACTCATTGATGTTCTAATCTTTAATTTATTATACCTTTAAGCACTTTTAATCATTCCATATTATAGGCATTCATCTCTTTTCATTTTTCTAATATATATCTTTTCTAATATATTCTAACATCATAATATCAATTTTTCTATATATTAAAATATTTATATAAAACTTCTATATTTATACCTCCCCATTAAATACCCTTAGTAAACATCTATAATAAATGTTTATTTAATTTAGTTTAGTGGTAGTAATTAAATAGTATAGCTTATAAATTTATTTATAGAGGAGTGATAACTTGAATAAAAGTGAAGATATACCTATGCCATCTGCTATTCTTTCCGTTATACCATTAATTGTTGTAGGTGTTTCTCTAGGAGTCTCAGTTTTTATTTATGATGCACAACCTCATATTTCATTGTTCTTTGGTGCAGCATCTGCTGGATTAGTAGCATTTTGGCATGGTTATTCTTGGGATACTATCCAATCAGGTTTTACAGAAAGTATAAAATCAACCATCCCTTCTCTTATTATACTCTTAATTATTGGAATGGTTATAGGTGTATGGATAGCTAGCGGTATAGTACCTGCACTAATATATTATGGTTTTAATATATTATTACCCTCTTGGTTTCTACCTTCTATTTTCGTCTTTTGTTGTATTATGTCTGTGATTACAGGTAGTTCATGGACTACAGCAGGTACTATTGGAGTTGCAGCTATTGGTGTAGGTCAAGGCATGGGCATTCCTGCTCCTGCTATAGCAGGAGCAGTGGTTTCTGGAGCTTTTTTTGGAGATAAACTATCTCCTATGTCAGATTCCACAAATCTAACACCTTCTGTTTTAGGAGTAGATCTTTATGAACATATAAAACACATGCTATATACAACTGTACCAGGTTTTGTAATATCATTAATATTGTATACAATATTAGGTCTATTTTTTTCTGAAGGCGGTATGGATACAGCTTATATAACTAAGTATCAAGAATTACTCAGTGAAAATTTTGTCCTATCTGCATGGCTTTTACTTCCACCTGTTGTTGTTATTACTTTAATATTATTTAAAGTACCTGCAATACCAAGTTTAATCTCTGGTGTAATTTTAGGTGGAGTTATGCAAGTTACTGTACAAAATCAAAATGCCGGTGACTTCTTGCATATACTTTATGATGGATTTAATATTTCTACAGGTTGGAATGAAATAGATACTCTCCTATCCCGAGGTGGTATGGCTAGTATGTATTCAGTTGTAGCTTTAGCAATTGTAGCTTTAGCATTTGGAGGTATTATGGATAGATGTAATATGCTTAAATCTTTAGTTTCAAAAATGTCTAGCCTGGTAAAAACTAGAGGGAATTTAATAGCCACAACCTTAGTTACATCAGTATTTATTAATATTTTTGGTGCCAACCAGTACCTGGCAGTTATTATTCCAGGACAAATGTATGAAAGTGCCTATAAAAACTTAGGCTTAAAACTTAAAAATCTTACCAGAGCTTTAGAAAATGGTGGTACTCTTACTGCTCCCTTAATTCCTTGGAATAGTAGTGGTGTTTTTATGCTTTCAGTATTAGCTATAAATCCTTTGGCATATGCACCTTATGCCTTTATATGTTGGTTGACGCCTCTTATTGATATGTTCTATGGATATAGAGATATTGCTATTGCAAAAGATTATGATCATAGTGCGTAGTTTAAAATTCAAAATAATTAGCCCCTGATTTTTTATATACCAGGGGCTAGCTATTTTATACTACCATATAATCAATGCTATAACAGTGGCGACAAATAATCCTATTACAACAGGTATAAAGTTTTTTCTTACCAATTCTATAACAGATACTCCACATAGTCCTGCAACTGCAACCAGAGATGACCAGGCTATTAAAGTACCTCCTCCAGCCCAAATAGCTCCCATTTGACCTATTGCAGCCAAGGTAGATGCATCGAAAGAGTTAGCTGCAAATGCCCCCGATAAAGCTCCTGTTAATGGCAATCCTGAAAAACCAGAGCCATCTAAACCTGTAATAATTCCTATAATTAATATCCCAAAGGCAGTTACAATAATATTTTCTGGAATTAAGTTTTGGATTGAACTGACTATATCAAATAAGAATGCTGGTGGAGCTTGATCTCCAAGAGAAAGAATACCTCCTGAAAAATCTGAGCTACCTAGGAAGAAGAAACCTGCAATTGGAATCACTGGACCCATAGCTCTAAATGCAAATACAAATCCAGCTGTTAAGTGTTCACTTATAACATCTAAGGCTTCAGCTTTATTATAAGTTATAGTTGCAAGACTTAAAAGTAATACAGCAACCCCACCTATAAAAGCTGCACCGTCTCCTCCTTCAAATCCTCCCATTCTTCCACCACTTGCTTTTGTATAAATCATATAAACCATAACAATTAACATAGAAAGTGGAACTAAGATAGCAAAAATATTACTCCATCTTTTTTCTTGCACAGAAAAATGTTTTTGAGTTTCTTTTCCTTGCATTAGAATTAACTCTTTCTCAATAAGGGGATCATTTGGATTTCTCATTTGCTTTCTAAGTCTAAAATAAGCAATTGCTATTGCCACAACTCCTACTATAAGAGATAGTACTAAGGCTTTGTCTGCAACAAGACCGGTATCTATTCCAGCTGATCTTGCACTTAAACCAGGAGCAACCTGCATTACAAAGTCTGAAGACAAAGCCATTCCTTGGCCTGCAATGGCAACAGCCATTGCTGCACCCATAACAGGAAGCCCAGCTCTTACTGCAGCAGGTACAAGTAGAGTACAGATTAGTGGAACAGCTGGTGTTGGCCAAAAAAATAGGGATATAATAAATGTAACACCTATTAAAATAAAAAATGCAATATGTCCGTTAGTCATAAACCTTTGTATTGGATCAATCATTTTTTCATCTGCTCCAATATCTTTTAACGAGTGAAGCAAGGCAACCATAAAAGTAATAATAAGAAAAATACTAAATAATTCTTGAGCTGCAGTTAGATTAGCATTAAAAACAGATGTAAACCCATTCACAATGCTCTTGTTATACACGGTTGCTACAAGAAATGTTCCTAATAATGTAGGTAATACTACACCTCTCTTGAAAATCATTGTTAAAATTATAATTATTGTTACAATACCATAAATCCAATGAGCAGCTGTTAATGTCAATTTATTGCCCTCCTTTATTGAAACTACTATTATTAGATTTATAATATGTCGAAAAGCTTTGTTTGGTGATATTATGATTATTTTAGTGATGACATTCCATAATTTAAAATTCTTCTTTTTAACAAAAAACTACCTAATATGATATTAGGTAGTTTTTTGTTAAAACATTTAGTTTTTTTATCTTATAATAAGTACAGAAGTATGTGAATGATTTAGTACTTTATTAGATACACTTCCTAGAAGGAATCTTTGAATCCCTGACAATCCCCTACTACCCATAACTACTAAATCCATATTTTTCTTATCTGCTACCTCTATGATTGTTTCAGCAGGATCTCCAAATTCTATCATAGTTTCTACTACCCCCTGATAGTCTTTAAATACCTCCAATCCATCAACAATCACTTTTTTTCCCGCTTCTTCTACTTCTTCGTTAGGGATAGGTACATAAACATCTGCATACGGACCTCTAAACTGATCAATTCTTTCTACATAAAGAATTAAAACTTCACTTTTAAATACTTCTCCCAGCTTTTTACCCTCTAAAAGTGCTAATCTTGAATTTTCAGATCCGTCTATTGGTATCAAAATCTTTTTCATAACTCATACCTCCTTAAAATTATTTTATATTCTTATATATTTAATACCCAAGATTAAGATATAAAAACCTTGAAATGATAAAATATTTTAAAGAATTTATAACTATTATTTTATAATCTTTAATATCAATTCACTACATGGTTCCTTAGTTTCTAAATTGAAATGTTGCATTTCTATTTCTTCATCAGGTGAAAAGCTACTCCAATACTCAGGGACTTGATATGTAAACCCGCAGACTTCACACTTATAAAATACCATTTCCATATATGCTTCCTCCTTTTTCACATTTTTAAGCAATTCCACTATCATAAATAGTAAATAGCCTTACTTAGTTGTAAGGCTATTTACTATTCAATATCTTAAATTATACTATATTATTTAGCTTCTTCTAAGGCATTCTTTACAGCTTCCATAATACCATTACTAGATTTAGTTGCTCCTGTTACTGCATCCACATTATAAGAGTTCTCCTTTATAATCGAATTTATAACAGGCTGCTCTGCTGTCTCATATATTGCCTCTGTTTCACTTTGCTCAACTATCTCTACTGCAGAAATTTTTCCTTCACTTACAGTTACATTTGCTTTTATGTCTCCATGATGTCCTTGACCTACACCTTCATAGGTTCCGTCTTTATATGTTATGTTTTCGTCTGGGGTTTCTTTTATTTCTTCTGATTCTCCTAATGCATCTTCTTCAAACTCCATTGTTTTAACAGATGCATCATCTCTTGTTGTAGTAGCAGCTTGTTCTCCAGCTAAACGACCAAAAACAAATGCTTGTAACAATCCATTACCAGACATATATCCTGGTCCAGCTGTGTCAGAGAATCCTTCCATTACACCTCCCGCAGCATAAAGTCCTTTAATCAGTTCTCCATCTTTATTTAAAACATGCCCTACTATATCTGTAACTAATCCACCTTGAGTATGTCTTAAATCTGCTGTAATTTCCATAGCATAGTATGGTCCATTAAAGTGTTTTGGGAAAAGGGTTCTATTTAAGCTATCTTGACCTGTTTTAATTCCATTTACATAATCTTTTACAGAGTTTTTAAAATTATCTACATCAATTTCTAGCTTAGATGCCAAGTCTTCTAAACTATCTCCTTTTGTAACTATACCAGCTTCATTAAATTCATCAAAGCGACTTGTATTATTAGCATTCTCTTGATTAAATATCATATATACATGACTTTCTGGCTGTGCTAATATCTCAGGAGATAGCTCAGAATATCCCTTATGTTCATTTGTAAAACGTTGTCCTTTTTTATTTACTAGTATACCTCCACGATAAAGTATATATAGGTCAAGGGATTTACCTAATTCTTCACTATATACACCATGTCCTTGATAAGCTTTCATATTTGCAACATTAGCTCCAAGATTTTGTCCCCATATAATTCCTTCTCCTGTAGCGCCTGGAGCTCCTAATGGATAAGCATTTTTCATTTCAGGAATATACTTATTCATCATATCTTCATTAGAAGCAAATCCACTAGTAGCTAAAATTGTATTTTTACTTTTTACTAAAATAGTATCTTCATTTTCTTTTTTAATAAAAGCCCCAATAACTTCTCCATCTTCCACAGCCAATTCAATAGCTGGTGAATTTAGCATAACTTCTATATTTTCATCTTTATTAACATTGTCAATTAAAACTTGTGTCATACCTTGACCACTACCGTCAGCAATATGCATACGATAGTTAGACTGTCCATAGTATAGGCTCTTTGTAATCAAAGTCATTACAACGCCTTGTTCTTCAAGCCATTCAACTGCATCTTTAGCATTTTCTGTTATAGTGTATACTAAATCCTTACGTACACTATACGCATTGGGTCTAAAAATATCCCTTGCAAATAAATCTTGATCATCTTCAATACCTGCTTCTTTTTGCTGAGCTGTACCTGCTGCAGGAACAATACCTCCAGACATCATTGTTGCTCCACCAAGATATCCTAATTTTTCAGCTAAAATTACTTTGCTTCCATTTTCAGATGCAGTTAAGGCACTTGTTAATCCAGCACCACCTCCACCTAATACTAATACATCAGTTTCTAATGTTTCAGTATAATCAGGAGTATCCTTTCCTGTAGAAATAGTTATCTCACTGGATTCTGTTTTATCTCCATTATTTTCATTATCATTTGGCTCAGCATCATCATTTTGTTCAGGACTACAACCTGCAAATAAACCTATGCTTAAAACCATTATCAATAATATTGCTATTGTCTTCTTCACTTATTATCTCTCCTCTTTTGATATAATCATTGTTTAGTTATATTTAATTTAAATATGACATAGATTTGTTAATTTATTAAGATCGATCACTTCCTTTCACGAATTTACTTTAAAATGATAACATATGAAAGTAACCAGCACAATAAACTTTGTTAAATATTAAATTTATTTAATGTTCAAGAATATTTTTAAAGCTAATCTATATTAAATTCACAACTTATTTAATATTTATTATTATACCTTAGTTATTTTACTATACTCTTTAAATCATAAGTTTATATCTGAAATACTGGTTAAAAACACTTTAAAGTTCTATTTAGCATACTATGTATTGAACAAAATAATAAATGGTGGTGAAAACTGTGAATTCAAATAGATGTTTAACTTTAGGTATGAAGGCACCTGATTTTAGTGCAATGTCAACTTTTGGCCCTCTAAAACTTTCTGACTATAAAGGAAAATGGGTAGTTTTATTCTCACACCCTGGAGATTTTACTCCTGTGTGAACCACTGAATTTATTGCCTTTGCAAGGCAAAATAAATATTTTGTAGAAAGAAATACTCAACTTATAGGTCTAAGCTTAGATAGCAATTCATCTCATCTTGCTTGGGTTTATGACATCTATCGAAACACTGGTATCCAAATACCTTTTCCTGTAGTTAGTGATAAAACTGCTAGTATCGCACATCTATACGGTATGATTGCTCCTGAGATAAGTTCTAGTACAACTGTAAGAAATGTATTTATCATAGATGACCAACAAATAATACGTGCAATCTTAGTTTATCCACTAACCAATGGTAGATATATACCTGAGATTATCAGATTACTAACTGCTCTACAAACAACTGATAGAGAAAATGTAGCTACTCCAGCTGATTGGTTCCCAAATCAACCAGTAGTAGTTCCAGCCCCTAAAACTTATGAAGAGTTGATCCAGAGAGTAAATTCAAAAAATGAATATGATTGTATGAATTGGTATCTATGTTATAAAAATATGTAAAATATAAAAACCCCATCTTTATAAATAAATGGGGTTTTTATGTTTTGTATATTAAGCCATAAATAACTCAATATCAGATTCAACTGTATCAATTCCTGCTATTCCAAAGTTTTCTACAAGAACCTTGGCAACATTTGGAGATAAGAAACCTGGAAGTGTTGGTCCAAGATGAATATTCTTTACTCCTAGATATAGAAGTGCTAGCAATACTATAACAGCTTTTTGCTCATACCAAGCTATATTATAAGCAATTGGCAGCTCATTTACATCTTCAACCCCAAATATTTCTTTAAGTTTAAGTGCAATAACAGCCAGTGAATATGAATCATTACATTGTCCAGCATCTAGTACTCTTGGTATGCCTCCAATATCTCCTAATGGAAGTTTATTGTAACGATATTTTGCACAACCAGCAGTAAGAATCACTGTATCATTAGGAAGATTCTTAGCAAACTCAGTGTAATAGTCTCTGGACTTCATTCTTCCATCACAACCTGCCATAACGAAGAACTTCTTTATAGCTCCTGATTTAACAGCATCAACAACTTTGTCAGCCAATGCAAAAACCTGTTCGTGAGCAAATCCACCTACAATATTACCTGTTTCTATTTCTGTAGGTGCTTTGGTTTTCTTAGCCATTTCAATAATAGCTGAAAAATCTTTTTTTCCATTTCCATCTGCTTCAATATGTGTACACCCAGGATATCCTGATGCACCAGAAGTAAAGATTCTATCTCTTACTTTTTCACTCTTTGGAGGTACAATACAATTTGTTGTAAATAGTATTGGTCCATTAAAGGATTCAAATTCACTAATTTGTTTCCACCAAGAGTTACCATAATTACCTACAAAGTTATCATACTTTTTAAATGCAGGATAATAGTGGGCTGGTAGCATTTCACTATGAGTGTATACATCCACTCCTGTTCCCTTTGTCTGTTCTAAAAGTTGCTCAAGATCTGTAAGATCATGACCTGAAATCAATATACCCGGATTATTTTTTACACCAATATTAACATTTGTAAGTTCAGGATTTCCATATTTAGAAGTATTGGCTTCATCTAAAAGAGCCATTGCTTTTACACCATATTCTCCAGTTTTTAAAGTAAGCCCTACTAAATCATCAGCATTTAAGGAATCGTCTAAAGTAGATGCTAATGCCTCATACGTAAACTTATATATATCAGTATTTTCTTTACCTATATTTAATGCATGATGTGTATATGCTGCCATACCCTTTAAACCATATGTAATCAATTCTCTTAATGAACGAATATCTTCATTCTCTGTAGAAAGTACACCTACTTTTGAAGCCTTTTCTAACATAGATGCTCTATCACTTACTTCAAATTCTCCTGCATCACCAAGTTCAACATTAGAAGTTTGTTTTTTAAGATCATTTCTAATCTGAATCATTTTTAAAATTTGTTTTTCTATTGCTTCTTCATCAAAGTTAGCATTGGTTATAGTTATAAAAAGACTTTTTAGAACTTCATGATTTGCAGCTTCTAATTTTTCTACATCTAATTTTCCTTTAACAACTACCTCTGAAATTCCTTTCGTAGCATAAATTAATAAGTCCTGCAACTTTGCAACTTCCTCATTTTTACCACATACGCCTTTGATTTCACAGCCTGTACCCTTAGCTGTCTCTTGACATTGATAACAAAACATACTCATTTAATAAAACCCCTTTCTAATTTTAATTAATTTATTTCTTTTATAGTTAACATTGTAATCCCAACTCTTCTACTTTTCCGTGATACATATCACAGCTAGTTAATAAAAAGACACATTTTTTTCTCTTTTATAGTGGATTGTTGAATAAATACCCTAATAAATAAAATATAAACAATTGCAATTTACTAGTTTTATATAAATATACTAAAACCTCCAATATATAAATAAAAACCCCCACTAGTGTAGGAGTTTGTGAAAATATAAAATTAAATTGTTATTTTATAATCTAACTGATCAATATCTAGCTTTGAATCCATATTATAGTCTATTAAAGAGACAGCTTTACCAATAACTTGTGTTATAATACTTCCTATCCTTTTTTCATTGACTTTGTAAAACTCTGTTCTTAAAAAATCAATTAATCTTCTTTGTTCTGGATAACTTAATAGGTTTTGCTCATACTTTGTTCTTGAAGAGAAAATTTGTATTTGAACTAATTCCCCTTTTATTGTTACCACTACCTTTTTAGGACCCTTTCCCGTCATATCTTTAACCCATTTTGCAATTTCCTTCTGAATAATAATCCCTTGCTCCTGAATTGTCTCAAAATCATAATACTTATAAGTTCCCAAATAATCTTTATCAATGAGATTTAACCGATTCAACATTTTTTCTAAAGACTGATTCAATGCACTTGTATTAATTGGTTTTACAATATATTGATCTACATTCAAGTCAACTGTTTCAATAATGGTTTCTTGATCTGATAAAGCAGTTGTCACAATAATTGGAGTCATTAACTCTTCTCTTCTAATTGTATCAATCAACTGAAAGCCAGAAAGTTTAGGCATTTTAAGATCTGTAATAATCAAATCCGGATTATTTTGTTTAAATAATTCAAGTCCCTCTAAGCCATCTTTAGCTGTCCAAACTATTTTTACACGTCTTTTTAGGTAGCTTTCTACTTCTTCTCGTAATAAGCTTTCATCTTCTATATACAGAACGGTCAAATCTTTAATCGTTTTCATCAAACATCTCTCCCATTGGTACAAGAATTGTCAATTCTGTTTCACCTAAACTAGATTGAAGCCTGATTTGTCCATTAAAGCTCTTTTCTATCACTGTTTTAGACATATACAAACCTAATCCAGTTCCTTTTTCTTTTTGCTTAGTTGTAAAATATGCACTAAATATTTTTTGTTTAATAGCTTCAGGAATACCTCCGCCATTATCTTTAATTTTTAAAAAAGCATTCCCATCTTCTTTATAAGCTGTAATTTCAATAACACCTTTGACATTGTTCTCTACAATTGCATCAACCCCATTTTGTAGCACGGAAAAAATAACCTGTAGAAATTGATTTGCATATCCTTCTAGGAAAATCATATTATCAACTGACAAAATAATTTCAATATTATTTAATCTAATCACATCTTCTAAAAATCTTAATGTCTGCTCTATAAGTTCTCCTAAATTAAATCTAACATCTTGATTAACTGGATTAAAAAAATTTCTAAAATCATCAATAGTTGTTGACATATGATTAATAAGAGTTTGTGATCTTTGAATCTTCTGAGACATATAGCTATAAGTCAAATCATCTGTCTCATAGGCATCTAGCAAATTAGATTGAATCATTGAAAGTGCACTCAAAGGCTGTCTCCACTGGTGTGCAATATTGGCAATCATTTCACCCATGGCAGCAAGTCTTGACTGATAAATCATTAAGGCTTCTTTCCGTTGATTCTCTTGAACTTCTTTCTTAAAGAGCTTTTCAAGTTCGATATTAATTTTTTCAATAGCTAAAATGAATTGTTCTTTTTCATCAAAATTATCAATTATAGCAGTGGATTCGATTCCGATTTCATCTGCTACCATTTTTACAAGAGCTCTAAATCTTTCTTGGCTTCGTTTCAAAGTCATTTCTTGCATTTTTCTAAGGGATATATCCCTAGAAATCATCAATACTTTTTTTTCATTGAATATTTCATAAAGATGAGCACTAATCTCAACTGGAATCTCTTTTTTATCTTGAGTTAAAAGAATATCTTCAAAAATAAAAACTTTTTCAACTTGTAGTCTACTAATTATATCTTTTAATTTTTGCTTTGTCATAAGCTTTGAAATATCTGAGTAATAGCATGATAATAACGCTTTTTTAGAATATTTCAAACGCTCAATAGCCTTATCATTTACTTCATATAAATATGATGGAAAACATTTTTCATCAAGATTCATAACAAAAATACAATCTGATGCACTGTTAAATAGTTTTTCATACTTTGTTACAGATTGTTGCAAAGATTCTTGAAGCTCATTTTTTTCTTCTAAATCTTTCTCCAACTCTTTATTTAACTGATTAAGGGTTCTAGAATAACTAGCCTCAACCTCTAATTGTCGTTTATCTTTTTTTATTTTATAAATATAAATCATGGCTGCCAAAAAAATTAGAATAATAAAACTTGACAATACAATACTTTTTATCGTACTATTTCTTAAAAAATTTGTCATTTCTAAATAATCTGTGGAGACATTTACTATCCAAAATTTATTTCCTACTACAGCTGGAGCATAGGCGTTTATTTTTTTAACACGTTCTCGTTGTTCATCATGATACCAAATGGAATGATATGTGCCAACTCCTGATTCGCCCTGTTTTTGAATCTCAACTAACTTCTCAAGCTCAGACCAATCATAGTCAGGAAATTCTGTCTTTCTGGCTTTTATAACATCTACGCCAATATCTTCTTTTTTAGGGTGCATAATCAAAACTCCATTTTGATCTTTTACAGAAGCATACCCTTTAGTTCCTACTCTAATTGGCTTAACATATTTATCATAAATTTTTTCAATTGGAATTCTAGCACATATAATTGCTTCAACATGTTTGTCTTGATTGATATATGGGACATATAAATCAATATAAAAGGAATTATTATAACGATATAAATCACTTATTAAGCTATCTTTAGACTGTTGCATAAATTTAAGATCCATTTCAGAAATTTTGCTAGTCACATCTCCCACACTAGGGTACATATCTATTAAATATAGATCTGTATTATATATTTCAATTGCTTCAATGCTATCTTTATTAGATAAATAATATTCAGCCAGTGTATCAAATTTAACAAACTTTTGATCTTCAGCTTTATAATATTGAAACTGCTCTTTAAATAATCCATTATTGATAACAATTGTTAGACTTTCCGTATGATTGTTGAAGAATTGCTCAATGCTTTTAGCAACTGTTTTTGAAAGTGTTAATAGCTGGTTTTGTTCATTTTCAATTAAATGATCTTTAACAGTTCCAAAATAGCTAAGTGCAATCATTGTGATAATGAGTAAACCAACAACTGTAGAAATTATTAGTTTAAAAATATCTGATTTGTCTTTTGTTAGTTTAACCATTTAGCAACCCTCCTGTAATAATTATAACACAGCCTTAATTAGCATGGAAAAAAGGCATATATAATTATGCCTTTTTCTTTATACGTTAGCTGATTTAGTTCCTTTTTTACTCTTAAAATCTTTGAAAATAGAGAGCGCAATTGACCCTATAGTTAATACAAACAATATAATAGAAATATTGGATTTAAAAAATACTGATAAATCATTATTTGAAATTGTCATTGCCTGTCTAAAAGACTGCTCCATGGTATTACCAACAATGACTGCTAGAATCAGTGGTGCTGTTGGAATTTTTGCATGGGACATAAACAAGCCAATTAAGCCAAATATTAGTAATATATAGAAATCTATAACACTACTACTAATTGCATAGGTTCCTACAAATGCAAGCCCTAAAACTATTGGATATAAAATCTTAGGTGGTACTGACAATACTCTCACTAACAAACCTGCCATTGGTATATTAACTATTGCCAATATAAGATTTCCTACAAACATACTTGCTATTAATCCCCATGCAAGATTAGGATGTTGTGTGAAAAGGAGTGGCCCAGGTTGTAAACCCAACATCAAAAGTGCCCCCATCATAACCGCGGTAGTTCCAGAACCTGGGATACCTAGAGTTAGCATAGGAATCAAAGCCCCAACTGATGCTGCATTATTAGCTGCTTCAGGTGCTGCTAAACCTTCAATTGCACCCTTTCCAAATTCTTCTGGATGTTTAGACATTTGTTTTTCATTGTTATATGCCATTAAAGATGCCATTGTACCACCAGCTCCTGGAAGAGCTCCAATCAAAAATCCTAATGGTGTATTTCTTAAAATAGGCCATTTAGATCTTTTCCAATCCTCTTTTGTTATCCATATCTTACCAAATTTTGTTTGCATTTTCTTCTTACCATCTTTAATGGATTTAAAGCTTTTAAATACTTCTCCTAAGGCATAAATTGCAATAATCACTACAAGAAAATCTACCCCTCCTTGTAACTCAAGAAACCCAAAAGTAAAACGATTAACACCTGATTGTGCATCTATTCCAATAGTTGCAATCATAAGTCCTAAAATAACTGATATGAATCCTTTAAAAGCATTTCCTTTTGCCATTGAAGCAGTTGCCGAAAGTGCAAAGACCATAAGCATAAAATATTGGGTTGGTCCAAATTTAAGGGCAAACATAGATACAGGTCTAGCAACAAAAACCATTATAACTGCTGCAATAATACCCCCTATAAATGATGCAATTGCCGACATGGCTAATGCAGCCTCTGCACGACCATTTTGAGCCATTGGATATCCATCAAAGGTTGCTGCAATAGCTGCACCATCTCCTGGAGTATTAATTAAAATAGAACTCCTTGAACCCCCAAACATGGCACCATAATACACACCTGTCATAGTTATCATTGCTGCTTCTGGTCCCATTGTAAATGTCATAGGTAGTAGCACAGCCACACCAGTCGCAGGTCCTAAACCAGGCAACATTCCCACAATAGTACCTAGTATTCCACCGACTGTTACCCAAAGAAGGTTCATCGGTTGTAACGCAACACTAAAGCCGTTGATTAAAAAAGATAATACGTCCATTTGATTTCCTCCTTTTAAATATCCAAAAATGGTATTGGTGGTAGAATAATTCCTAACAGTTTAGAAAAAACTATAAATATAAAGACACTGAACACTACTGCTACTGTTGTATTTACTTTCCATTTTTTTATACCATTAAATAATGATAAAACAATTTCTAAAAATACAATTGTTGAAAGAATATAGCCAAGTCTATTAAATAACAATGCGTAAACTATGATTGCAAAACAAGTATATCCTATTAACCTCCCAGTTTCAGAGATTGACACATTCTTGATATTAATAGAAAATCCAGTTTTTTTACCTTCAGTAATTGTAAGTCCAATACCAAATAAAATCATCAAAATCCCCAAACCCATTGGGAACATCTTAGGTGCTAATGGATTACCAATAGTGGCACTCTTCATTAGCAATGTTTGAAATGCGTAAAAACCACCAAATAATGTGGATAATATCCCTGTTATATATGAAAGATTCATATGTTACTCCTTTCTTTATTTATTGAGCCGCATATATGCGGCTCAATAATCTTTATTTAATTATACCAATATCTTTTAAAATTTCTTTAAAGTTTTCGTTTGCTTCACCAAGGAATGTTTCAAATTCTGCTGCATCTTGATAAGCATCATCCCAGTTGTTGTTTTCTCTTGCTTTTGCCCATTCATCAGTCTCAACCATGTCTGCTAAAGCATTAGTCCAAAATTCCACTGCATATTCTGGCATATTCTTAGGGCCAAATAACCCTCTCCAGTTAACAAATGATTCTTCTATACCCATCTCTGTACATGATGGAATTTCACCAACAACTCCATCTCCAACACGTTTATCAGCTGTTTGAGCTAAAGCTACTAAATCTCCACTTTCCAATAGTCCTTGAACTTCTCCTAAACCTGTTGAGAATAAGTCAATATGACCTCCAAGAATTTGAGTTGCTCCTGACTCTTGAAATGCTACATAATCAATATTTTTAATATTTTCAACACCAGCTGCTTTTGCCATCATTAAGAATTGAATATGATCCATACTTCCCGCTGAAGAATTTCCACCAATTTTAACACTTTTAGGATCTTTCTTTAATGCGTCCATAACATCTGTAATACTCTTATATTCTGAATCCTTTGCTACAACAAACACACCATAGTCAGCTATTAATCTAGCAAGAGGTGTTGTATCTTTATAGCTAAACTCTGTAGAACCATTTAAGTTGATTAATAGTAGTGGTGGAGAATATACAGAAATTAGTGTATCACTATCAGCTTTTTCTTGCATGTATGCAAGATTGACTCCACCGCCGCCACCTGCTCTATTTGTAACTGGCATTGGAACTGGTGAGATTTTAGTATCCCCTAGTACTTTTGCTACTGTTCTGATTGTTAAGTCCCAACCACCACCTGCACCACCTGGTGCAATAAATTCCATAGCTTTCTTAGGATAATCAGCAGTTACTTCTGAATTAGTTTCATTACTTGATGTTGGTTCATTTGATGAACAACCTGTAAATAAAGTTCCCATAATCATAACAAAAACCAAGCCTAACATTGCTAACTTACTCATTCTTTTCATCTTAATCCTCCTCTTTTTTAATTGCATTTTTAATCAATTCGGTCACTTTATTCTGTAGTGATAAAAGACTATGATGCCTTGAACGAGAACAATACCAAACTGATTCACCACAGATTAAGCATGACCTTTCTCCTTTACCCAATTTATCTCTTCCGATTGTTTTTAACTTATCGTATACATCAAAATCAAAGAGTCTGCCCAATTCATCTCGTTCTTCAATTTGAAGCGTCAGTTTTTTTACATATATCGCATCTAAATCTAGGACAAAATAGGCTTCTTTACCTGATGCACGTGTTATACACTCAGAAAAAATCACATTGGATACTACATTCATAAAACGGCTGTAGCCTTGTTCAAATGCCCAGTCTAAATCTCCTCCAAATTTTTTAGGACCAGGAATATTAAGCTTTAAAACCACAACAGTTTTATGAAATGTATTTATTAACTTTTGGATTTCTATTACACGCTCTTCACGAGCATCTAATACATTTTGCATATTGTCTAATGACATATTTTTCTCTCCTAGATGACATTTTTAATGATGTCAATAACTGTACCATCTCTATATTCCACAATAGCAACAGTTTTTTCTCCAAACTCAATAGGTTTGGCACAGCCCACTAAACTTTCTGTCTCTAGCTGTAATTGTTCAATTGATACAAAAGAAAGCTTACTATTCTTGAAATGCTCTATTAAATCTTTTCGAAGTGGATTAATTGCAATTCCTCGTTCTGTTACTAAGATATCTACATTTTCCCCTGGTGTAATTATTGTATTGACTTTTTTTACAACTGTTGGAATACGCCCTCTAATCAAAGGAGCTACTATAACAGTTAAATCAGAAGCTGCTGCAGTATCTGAATGGCCTCCTGATGCACCTCGTATGATACCATTTGCACCAGTTATAACATTTACATTAAATTTAGTATCAATCTCCAATGCACTTAAAACAACAACATTTAACTTATTAGCAAAACAACCACCATTATGAGGATTTGCATATTGTGACGCATCAATTTCGTGATGATTTATATTGTCTCTTAGGGATTCTATAGCTGAAACATCAAAGCTCTGTACATCAAACATATGTTCAATTAATCCTAAATTATAAAGCTCAACCATAGGTTTTGTAATACCACCCAATGCAAATCTCATTTTAATATCCTGCTTTTTCATTGTTTCTGCTAGAAATCTTGTAACCGCTAAAGATGCCCCTCCCGAACCAGTTTGAAATGTAAATCCAGATTTAAAATAAGGTGATGATTCAATCACTTTAGCTGCATTTTCTGCAATCATGAGTTCTTTAGGATTCTTTGTAAAACGAGTTGCTCCTGCAGTAATTCCCTTAGAATCACCTATCTTATCTAAAACTACTACCATATCTACATAGGTCTGATCAACTGATGATGGATAATTAGGATAAGCAACCAAATCATCAGTGAGCACGATAACACATTCAGCATATTGTGCATCAACCATTGCATATCCTAATGATCCACAAGTAGCATTACTTCCAATTCCTCGGCAATTCCCATAATCATCAGAAGATGGTGCCCCTAAGAAGGCTACATCTATTTTTACGTCCCCTGAAACAATTCCTCTTGCTCGACCTCCATGAGAGCGAATAACCACAGGCTCATTCATTAATCCTTTTGAAATAGCTTCTGCAAGCTCACCTCTTAGACCACTAGTTTCGATTTTTGATATAACCCCTTTTTCTATATGTTTTATTAAAGGTGCATGTATATCTGATAAAGAACTTGCTGCCAGGGTAAGATTTTTATATCCCATTTTTGCAATAATATCTACAACATAATTTACAAGTAAATCCCCTGCTCTAAAGTGATGATGAAAAGAAATAGTATCTCCATCTTTTAAACCAGATTTTAAAACAGCTTCTTCAACCGTCTCTATTAATTTATTGTCCTTTGGCTTAACTGCTTTTAATAAAGGAGCTGCCCTTCTACCTTTGGGTTTATAAGAAAAAGGGCCATTATAATTTATTTGTGTCATATTACCCTCCTAAAATCAGCTTTATATAACTCAATAACTCGTTGTGCTCGTTCAATCATTGGTTGATCTATCATTTTGCCATCTACTGTAATAACTCCTAGTCCTTCTTTATGTGCTTTATTAATCTCTATAAGCACCCGCTCAGAATAGTCTATTTCTGATTCAGTAGGACAGAAGATTTCGTGAACCGCTCTAACTTGACTTGGATGTATTACAGACTTCCCATCAAATCCCAACTGTTTTATTACTCTTACCTCTTCTTTAAAACCCTCTATATCGTTAACATTTGAGTACACAGTATCTAATGCATAAATACCTGCTATCCTAGCTGCTACAAGAATTTGACTTCTTGCATATAAAAGCTCTATACCCTCACCACTTCTATTTGTCTTTAAATTTGTTACATAATCCTCAGCACCTAAAGCTATTCCTATTAATCTATCACTACTCTGTGCAATCTCTAAAGCATTGTATACTCCTAAAGGGGACTCAATTGCAGCCATCATTTTTATAGTTCCTACTTCAAGACCATTTCTTTTTTCCTCTTCTTTAATTAAAGCTTCAACTGCATAGACATCTTCTTTTGTTTCAGTTTTGGGTAATCTTATGACATTAACACCACCAGCTACAACAGCTTTAATATCTTCGTTCCCATATGGAGTTTCAAGCCCATTTATTCTAACTACAACCTCTACACCCTTTAAATCCAATGTTTTCAGAGCATAATATGTCAATAATCTTGCTGTATCTTTTTCTTTGACAGGAATTGAATCCTCTAAATCAATCATGATTGAATCCGCATTATAAATTGTTGCATCAGTTAACATAGATGGATTATTTCCTGGTAAATACAACATGGTTCGTCTTAACTTCATAGCAATTCACCCCAATTCACGGACTGTTTCTCTGCAATACCTCTTAATGCTGCAGCTTTAACACGAGCTTTGATTGTACAATCCAATGCACCTCTATCAATGGCTGTTACTTTAACACCATCCACACCCAATTCACTTAAGCTATCTTTAATAACAGATAAAATTTGATCTCCAAATTGTTCAATAACAATACTTTCTAGTAAAATTTCAACACCTTCTGATGTTTTAGGCTCTATAACAATATGAATATCGCTTGATTCCATTGTTCCTGCCATTCCAGTTTCACTTAATTTTATAACTGACATCTTTAATGCCTCCCATTTCTATTTTGCAATCGCTTACGATAATACTGTAACTTCTTCTTATCAAAATACTCTAGTGTTGTTTTGGGGAGATATTTCTCTAACCCTTCAAAGTCTTCATTTAATATTGCTTGCCTTACTTTTGAAGCACTGATATAATCTCCATTTATGGATTTTCTTTCTATTTCTATAAATTCAATACCATATATTTTAAAAGTTTTTCTCATTTCTTCATTGTAAGCTTTAGTATTTTCACAATAAGGCTCTGTACCTACAAAGCGTTTTACAATATTTAAACAAGGAGCAATTTTTTCAGAAAAAAGCTTTAAATCTAGCATTCCATGTACACTGCTTTTATTTTTTTCTCCGAGAAAATACCCTGGGAAGGTTGCCCTTGAGATTATATAACTCCCCCCTTTTAAGACAGTGACATTTTTAAAATGAGCTGTTCCCTTTTGAATTAATTCAAACCTAACATCCGATTCAAATATCGAAGCATCTTCTGATACTGTAAATACATATAAGTGATCACAAGCAGTTACAGCGGTTTCTATTAAATACAAATGTCCTTTTGTAAATGGATTTGCATTCATTACTATAGCACCATTTCTGCCTTGTTTTTTATAACTACCGATAGTCTTAAGATACTCCTGTAGTAAATCTGGTTTTTCCATCAGTACAACATTATCTGTCCCAATGATTTCTTTAAACCCGAAGTACTTAAAGGATCCTGCCATATCAGGTTTAGTAAATATAAAAAGATGATGAATCCCTTTTTCATAGCATCTTGTGATCAATGCTGTCATTAGTTTATTAATCACTGTTGTCCCGTGGTATGCTCTGCTTACAGCAATGCATCTGAGGGAATTACCTTTTATTGATCCTGTTGCAAGCAAAGTCCCTTCAGAATAAACACCATATGTTTCATCTAATTCAGCTTCTAATAAAAGTAATTCTTCCTCTAATAATTTTTTTACAGCAAGTATCTCCTTTTCATTTAATACATTCCGTACAGACATCACATCAAACATTTTAAACCTCCATTTTAAAAAGCAAAAACAAAAAACGGCCAATGATAGAAGGTAATCCTTCATTCATTGACCGTTATAAGACTTAATAATCTCACAAATTAGTCATAATTTTATTATTTTTTAAAATGGGCGCTATGTCCCAAAACGCTTGATAACGTTTTCAAGTTAATTATATCTGAAAATTTTGTATAAATCAAGTTATTTTTAATATTTTCTACATTCGGGTCTTTATAAATAATTTTTTCTAATTTTTTATCTCTATTTCTCCCTCTTTTATAAGCTCATTAGCAACCCAACGTGCAACTTTTCCAGTGATAGTAATACAATGGTTCTTTCTTTCAAGACTCTTAAAATCGTCACCTTTCCATTTATGAGTAATTACTCTACAGCAATTTGATTTATACTCATCTATAACATAATCATGTAGTTTCTTTGCTTTTTCAAACATTTTATCTTGCATAGGTTCGCCCTCAATTCTTCCGTAAACAATTCCTAGAGCCATTTGTCCCCCAGATACTGCTCCACATAAGCATCCTGCTTTCCCTAGTCCAATAGGAAAGCCACTAGCTAGTCTAACAATATCTTCTGGATAAGGCTTATTTAGCACTTCATTTATGGTTTGAAGCACAGCTTCACTACAAAAAAAAGTCCCACTTCTAAATAGTTCTTCTGCATTTACTTGAACCTTATTTAATATTTCTTCTTTTGAACATTGTTTAGTATCTATCCATGTCATTACTCTTCCCTCCATAATCTTATCTTACAAATTCTTACTAGTTTAATTTTATAAAATATACAATTAACTTACCAATAATAATTATCTATAGTTGAGAATTAGACTATAGATAATTGTTATTGGTAAGTTAAAAACTACCGTGTTACACTAATAACAAAATTCTGCAATATATTTATAATACAAAGGAGTTTTGCTAATGAAATCTATACTAAAAAATTATCCTTTGCCTATTACTGGTCTAATACTAGGTTTGGCAGCTTTAGGAAACCTCGTTGGGTCTTATGGAGGAGGGTTTAAAAATACCTTAGGGTTAATGTCTGGAATATTACTCATTTTATTTGTTGCAAAATTAATAATTTATCCAAAACTAATAAAAGATGATTTGAATAATCCTGTAGTTGCCAGTGTATTTCCCACCCTTTCTATGGCTATTATGATACTATCAACATATTTGATACCATTTTCCAGTACATTATCTTTTTCGCTATGGATACTGGGGCTATCACTGCATATTGGATTGATATTATGGTTTAGTTTAAAGTTTGTCTTCAAATTTAAGATTTTGCAGGTTTTTCCTTCGTGGTTTATAGTATATGTAGGTATAGTAGTAGCAAGTGTTACAGCAAGTGCACATAATATGATAATGGTTGGAAAAATTGCCTTTTACTTTGGATTTATAACATATCTTATTCTTTTATATTTAGTTTTATATAGAATTATTAAGGTTAAAGGAATGCCCGAACCGACCCTCCCTACCCTTGCCATTTTAGCAGCTCCAGCAAGCTTGTTATTGGCAGGATACATGAATTCATTTACAGAAAAATCTTTACCTATGATTTATCTTCTTATGGTGTTTTCATTTATTTTCTATGTAGCTGTTATTGCAATGTTGCCAAAACTATTAGGACTAAAATTTTATCCTAGTTATTCTGCTTTTACCTTCCCTCTTATAATAAGTGGAATAGGAATGAAGCTTACTAATGGATTTTTAATAAATTCAAACCAATCTATATATATGCTTAAATACTTAGTTTCCTTTCAAGTAATTATGGCAACTTTAATAACATTATACGTACTAGCTAGATATATTCAGTTTCTGTATAGCGTGCATTTAGAAAAAATACTGCATCAAGTGACACACATAAGTAAAACCTCCTAACTAGGAGGTTTTACTTTTCACTCTTGATAAGTTTTCACATGATGTATATAATATATAAAATATCAAGCCTTATCTTAATAAAACAATCAATAAAAAATAAAATTTTAAGGGTGGTTCTATTTTGGAGTTTAATCAGTTAGAAAGTTTTATAAAGGTTGTAAAATTAAAGAATTTTTCAAAAGCTGCTGAAGAACTTTTTCTTACTCAGCCTACAGTTAGTAACAATATTCAAAATTTAGAAAAAGAACTTAATACTGTACTTTTAAATAGAAAAAGTAAAAATATAACTCTCACTGATACAGGTGAACAATTTTATAAGTATGCTCTTGAATTAATCAATACAAGAGATAAAGCGAAATATACTATAAAAAAATATAAAGGGAAAATTGAAGGGAATTTAGAAATAAGTGCAAGTTCAATTCCTGAACAGTATGTTCTTCCTTATATAATTAAAGATTTTTCAAAGTTGTTTCCAAAAGTGACTTTTACTATTAACCATAACAATTCTAAAGCTGTAGTTGAAAGTATATTAAAAGGCTATACTAATTTTGGTATTGTAGGTGCTAAATATTGTTCAGATATATTAGAATTTATAGATTTCTATGAAGACGAGCTTCTCTTAGCAGTTCCAAATAATCACAATTATCCTTTACAGCCTTATGAAGAGTTAAATATAGATTTTTTATTAAAAGAAAAGTTTATTTTTAGAAAAGTGGGTTCAGGAACAAGATTATTAATAGAACAAAGTCTTGGAAATAAGCATATTAATTTAGATGATTTGAATATTACTTCTTTAATAGAAAGTAATGAAATGATAAAAAAAATGGTTGAATTAGAATATGGTATAAGTTTTATTTCTAAAATAGCTATTAAGAATGAAATTGATTTAGGATTAATTAAACCTTATAGGATAAAGGATTTAAATATGAAAAGAAATTTTTATTTCGTATACTGCAAAAATAGAACCTTATCACCTATTGCAGAATCATTTAGAGATTTTTTAATGAATTGGAAGGGTTTATAATAATATAGGATATTATATCCTATATTATTACCTTCAATTTTGGAATATGCTTTAGATATTATACTTGAATTTATAGTAATATCAAGGGTAAATGAACAGCTAACTCCGTCCTGTTGAATGAAACCTTAATACTTTCCATATAAAAATACTAAGTGCCAGCATATCTGCAGCCCCACCAGGGCTTATACCTAAACCATTATATGTTTTATCCAGCAAATATATATTGCTTCTACCCTGTTCAGTCGTCATGCCTCCTAGTTCTAATGCCAATATAGCATCTGATTTGACCTGTTCTAAAACCTCAGGTGAATGACGCCATAAAATAGTACTATCTTCTAATTTAGTCATAATAACAAACAACGTATTTACAAATAATTGATCGTAAGGAAGAGTTCCATGATCTAAAAGATATGGTAAAGCATCGTTAAATACAACAGGAAATCCAGTTTCCGCCTCACCTCTAATACCTAAAACTCCTGATTTTAAATATAAAATTTCTCCATGAGTTGCACTAGCTTTATTGATTTTACTTAGATCATACTCACATAGCCCTTCTGTCATAGCTTTTATTTTTTCTTGAATTAGTGAAGCTGTAATCATTTCTATATTTTCAGTTCTTAAAAGATTTCCAACTGCACCACAAGCTATACCCAGTGAAAAAATTGCCCCTTTGTGGGTATTTACTAGACCTGTTGATTTAAACATTTTTTCTTCACCTTTTATTCCAACAGATCTTAAATCCTTCAATAAACCTTTGTAATTATACCCTTCAAATGAATACCCTATATATGCCATTTCCTCAAAAGTTTTATATAAAGCTGAACTGCTGGCCATAAAACTATAAAAGTCCATATCACTATGTGCACCATTATTAAAACGATCTACTAACCCTGGTTTTGGACTTGCACTTACTTCATACAACAAACTTTTTATGGCCATTTCTGCAATCCAGCTTAAATCCATTTTATAGCCTCCAATTAAAATTCAATATATCATCTGTATATATTTTCTCTTATATAAGAGTACCATACACTTACTACTTGTGCTACAAAAGAATCTTTTATATTGTCTATCAATTCTGAGATTCACTTTTATTATGAATCTTCTAATTACCACATTCATCATGATGCTTATGCTCATGACAGACTGAACCTGTAGATTTAAGATTACCTTGTAAATACTCTTCAACGATATCTTTTGCATCTCCTGATGCTCCTGTGATTACTTCAATACCTTTTTCATTAAAGATATCAATTGCACCACCACCCATACCTCCTGAAATAATCACATTAACTCCCATGTCATTTAAGAAGTTAGGTAAAAATCCAGGTCTATGTCCAGGGTTTGGTATAATTTCCTCTTTAGCAATTTTACCATTTTCTACATCAAAGATACTAAAACTCTCACAATGACCAAAATGCTCTGTAACCATTCCATTTTCACTTGCTACTGCAATCTTCATTTTCTTCTCCTCCATATTTTCTAAAGTTTGTGCAATATTATTAAAATATTCATCATCAGCAAGCTCAATCATTCCTTTATCACAAGCAATTGCTATTTTAGGATCAATTGGCATCTTAGCAAGAACCTCTATATTATGTTTTTTAGCAATCTCATCTATATGACTTTCTCCAAATATTTGATGCTGTTTATCACAATCAGGGCATTTAAAATATGACATATTTTCTACAAGTCCTATGATTGGTATATTCATTCTTTCTGCCATCTTCACAGCTTTAGAAACTATCATTGAAACTAGCTCTTGAGGTGAAGTTACTATAACAATTCCATCTACAGCTATTGATTGAAATACAGTCAATGGAACATCACCTGTTCCCGGTGGCATATCAATAAACATGAAATCCACATCTTCCCAGATTACATCTGTCCAAAACTGCTTAACTGTTCCAGCAATAATTGGACCCCTCCAAACTACAGGATCAGTATCATTTTCCAATAACAGATTAATAGACATAATATCCGTGCCCATTTTACTTTTTATAGGATATATACCTGATTTAGTTCCTGTTGCCTTTCCCTTTATTCCAAATGCCTTAGGTATTGATGGTCCAGTTATATCAGCATCTAAAACAGCTGTTTTATACCCTCTTCTATTCATTGTAACTGCTAACATGGATGTTACAAGGGATTTACCTACACCACCTTTACCACTGACAACACCTATGACCTTTTTTATATTACTTTTTTCATGAGGTTTTTCAGAAAAATCGGTTTTTGGTTCTGTTCTTTCAGCACAATCATCTCCACAAGTGCTACAACTTTGATTGCAATTCTCACTCATTTTATTCGCTCCTCTTTATGTTTATATTGTTATTGTATCTTTAGATAATATTCTTCTAATACTATTTTCAACCTTTTAACTTTCTTTTAGGAGTTTCATTGTTGCATCAAAAATATACTTTGTTGCATCTCCTGATGCACATTCAATATCTATAATACTTTGACCATTATTAATTGCTTTTACAGCGTCTTTATCAAAAGGCACTTTTCCAATAAAAGGTAATTTATGGGTTTTGCAAAATGTTTCTATCTTTTGAGTATTTTCCACATTTGTATCAAATTTATTAATACATACAGCTATTTTTGTTTTAAAATGATCTGCTGTTTCAATAATACGTTCCATATCACTTATACCTGAAATAGAAGGCTCTGCAACTATTAAAACCATATCCACACCACTTAAAGATGCAATCACTGGACATCCTATACCAGGAGATCCATCAATAATTGCTAAATCTACATTATCAACAGCTGATTTCATCTGCTTTTTAACTTCAGTAACTAGCATTCCTGACGTGCCATTTCCCATCTTTAACTGAGCTGTTGAAAATACTGCGTTATCTATGTAGAGTTTTAATTCCCCTGCTACATCAGGTTTTAATGTCACAGCATCTACTGGACATATCTCTTCACATACACCACAGCCTTCACAAGCATAATAATCTACCTTATAATCAGATTCTAGTTTTATTGCATCAAAACGACAGTTTTTTCTGCACAAATCACAATTTGTACATATATCTATATTTATTTCTGCCTTTGGAAGACCATAATAATCAGTTTCTTTAATATCAGATAGCTGATTTATAAGTAGATGTAAATTAGGAGCATCCACATCACAATCAGCATAGGCTTTGGCATTTGATAACTTAATAAAAGCAGTAGCTATAGTTGTCTTGCCCGTGCCACCTTTTCCACTAAGGATTAACAACTGTTTCATGTTGCACCTCCTTAGTAACAATTTGAAGTAAGTCACTGAACATATCTTTATATTTTTTATCCTCTCTGGTAGAAATTAGAGCATTTGAGTTAATTGTACCAAGTACAGAATCAAAAGGAATTTTTCCTAAGATTTTAATATCTTTCTCTATACAGAAAGTTTCAGCAGGATTTTCCCCTTCCATGCACTTATTTAGCACTACACCATGAGGCTTATTAAACAACCTAATTAGCTCATAAACCATATTTAGATTATGAACACCAAACAATGTAGGTTCTGCTACTAATATACAGTAGTCAGCATCCTTGATACTTTCCATTACAACGCAAGCACTTCCGGGAGGACAATCAATAAATGTAAATTCCTTATCCTCTGAAGAAACATCTAAAAGCTCTTTTATAACAGGAACACCAGATGCTTCTCCTGTATTAAGTACTCCTGAAATTACTGTAACATTTTCAGATTTTCCCTTTTGAACCTCTCCTATATTCTTTTCTCTTTCTGAGAAGGCCTTTTGGGGACAAAATAAATTACATCCGCCACAAGAGTGACATACATCATCAAAAACAATTACTTTATCGTTAATATAAGCCAATGCGTTATACTTGCAAAATTCTACACATTTACGACAACCATTACAAAGATCATTGTCTACAATTGGAATTTTAACTGAAATATTTTTTGCCTTTAAATCCTTAGGTTTGAAAAAAAGATGCCCATTTGGCTCTTCAACATCACAGTCAATATAAGTTGACCTCTTTGCTACTGCAGCCAAATTTACTGATACAAGGGTTTTACCTGTGCCACCTTTTCCACTTAGCACAGCTATCTTCATCTTATTTGCCTCCATGATTATGAAATCCTGGGTGAATTTCGTCAAGTAAGGATAATTTCCCTTCACTAAAGGCGTTGATATTATCTTGTATAGAATCATTCATAATTTTATAGATTTGAATACCTGCTCCTTGTATTACATCTGCTGCATTTTTACCACATCTTGGTGTTAATAAGGCACTTGCTTTGTTATCTACAATTATTTGAGCCGCTTTAATTCCCGCACCACCTTGACTTGCTACTGCACTATTATCTAAAAAAATACTGTCTTTTTTATCTGTATCATAAATTAAAAAATAAGGTGTACGTCCAAAAGACGGACATATTTTAGATTCTATAGACTTATCTTCTACAGGCATTACTATTTTCATTTATTTTTCCTCCTTGTTATTCACTATCTTCTTCCACAAAGCTTCTACCACATCTATGTCTAGCACATCCCCTACCACAGGTTTTTTCAACACCATCACAAAGCTTATAATCTCCGCCTTCAATTCTTAAAACTTTACCATTTACTAAAGATTCTGCAAGCTTTCTTCTGGCATCATTATAGATGCCCTGAACGGTTGTACGTGCAATATTCATTTGATTAGCACACTCCACCTGTGTAAAACCTTCCAGGTCAATTAGTCGTATAGTTTCATACTCATCAATACTCATAGTCACAAAATGCTCTTCATTAATATGTGTATTAAGTGGCCCAAATCTATCACTTTCCGGCAAGCAACATACCTTTCTCCACTTTCTTGGCCTAGGCATAATTTATTCACCTCAATTTCATCAAAAACAACAGGAGCGTCCTCCTGTTACTTTTGATGTTTTTTTATAAATCATCTAGTTGTTCGTCAATATAATCTAATCTACTCTTAAGCATATTTTTTTGATCTTGAAGTATTTCTTTTCTGTCTTTAGAATCTAATTTATCTACTCCTAAATATCTTCCACAACCTTTTCTACCAAAACCAAATCCTAAACCTGCACCATATATATCAGTATTACCTTTGGCACAAATACCTAAACCTCTTCCAGTCATTGGTCCTCTTGCTATTGGTCCTGTTCCATCTCTTCTTGGCATATGCTCACCTCCTTCATAGTTATTGACATATGTCATTTATACTTTCAGTATACTCCTTTTATGACATATGTCAATAACATTTTCGAAAATATTTTTTGTGTCACACTTTAGGGAAAATGCGACGTAAACGTCGCAGGTTAAGGATAAGGTTAAGGTTAAAACATTAAAACCAGTTGTAGGGGCGACCTGTGGTCGCCTCGGTTGAATGTCAAAACCAAGGCGACCACAGGTCGCCCCTACACACGTTTGATGCAGAATTGGTAGGGGACGGTTTCCACGCCGTCCCGCGAATACATATTTACCCGCGGGCTGGCATGGAAACCAGCCCCTACCCGTGTACCCCCATGTGTCATACTTTTCCTAATAGTAATTCATTCGCTGGTTCTATGTTTTAAGGTTTTAACCTCAACCTTAACCTCAGCCTGCGACGTTTACGTCGCATAATCCCTACATCATGCCATTTACTTCTCTAATATTAAAACAGCATATTCCTAAATATGAACCCGATATATGAAATAAATTATTAAATCTCATGTGTCAAGAGGATAATGGTCTCCATTATTTTCAAAAATAAATTTTAAGTTAAAAGGGTTTTAATTTTATAGATATAGTTGTAAAATAGTAGAGATAAATATTTAACAAATCAAAAGCGTTGGAGGTTGAAATGTCAATAATTAGCTTTCTAAAACTATCAGAAATTCAAACAAAGGTTGCTAGTGTTATACCTTTTTCATTAGGAACAGTGTACGCTTTATATCGTTTTAATCAATTTAATATGAAAAACTTTATATTAATGTTTATTTCTCTAATAGTATTCGATATGACTACTACCATCATAAATAATTATTACGATTATAAGAAAGCTGTAAAAAAATATGGATATGGCTATGAAGTTCACAACGCCATAGTAAACTATGGTATTAAAGAAAGAACTGTAAAAATTACTATAATATTTATGCTACTGATTGCAATAGTTACTGGGATACTTCTATTTTTAAACACATCAGTAGTGGTATTATTAATAGGGATGCTATCATTTTTAATAGGTATTCTTTATTCTTTTGGTCCTGTACCTATATCAAGAACACCTTTAGGCGAGTTATTTTCAGGTCTAACCATGGGGTTTTTTATAACTCTTCTATCTGCTTATATACATGTTGTTGACTTAAATATAATCTCGATTCTGTTTAAACATGGATTGGTAAGTTTACAGTTTAATTTAAGAGAAATGACTCTTATATTCTTAATATCTATACCTCCTATAATGGGAATTGCAAATATTATGCTTGCTAACAATATTTGTGATATAGAAGACGATAAAGAAAATAACAGATTTACTCTGCCTATATATATAGGTAAGATAAATGCCTTAAAGGTGTTTAAATTTGCTTATTACTTTGTGTATTTTGATATTATTATACTTATTTTACTGAGGATTGTACCTTTTATTTCGATTATATCATTATTGACTTTTATTCCAGTATATAAGAATATAAAAACATTTGAAGAAAAGCAACTGAAGGCTGAGACCTTTGTATTGGCAGTTAAGAATTTTGTTTTGGTTAATATTGTTTATGTCCTGATGATAGGACTAGGATCAATAGTACCTAAATTTCGCTAAAAAGGCAAGTTCCGAGACGATTCTCAACTTACTTTTTAAATTGATTTTTGAACATTATAGGGAAAGTGCGACGTAAACGTCGCAGGTTAAGGTTGAGGTTTAGGTTAAAAGATTAAAACATAATGTAACATTGGTAGGGGGTGATGCCCACATCACCCCGCGGAGATATACGCATTCGAGGGTCGATGTGGGCATCGAACCCTACCCGTGTACCATATATAGACCTGTGTAGAGGCGAATTCATTCGCCGGTATTGGTTTTAATGTTTTAACCTTATCCTTAACCTCGACCTATGCGACAATGTATCGCATAATCCCTATATCATTCCATTTACTTCCCTAATTATAAATTTATTCATTAACAAAGCCACCAGGTATATACCTGATGGCTTTGTTATCGCTACAACTTGCTTATAATCCTAATTAAAATTATATTCTGTAACTATTTTTTCTCTTCCTGTTACTTTATCTTGGAAGTATTCATAACAACATATTCCTAAATATGAACCTGATATATTAAATAAATTATCAAATCCCATACCTTGTAAAGCCATTATGGCATTGTAACTTCTTTGAGATGAACGACAATGTAAATATACTGTTTTATCCTTTGGAACTTCATTGGCTCTATTTCTTAATTCACTTAACGGAATATTAACAGCATTTTTAAGATGTCCTAATTCAAATTCATCTTTTTCTCTTACATCTATAATATATTCATTATTTTCTACTAGTTCTCTAACCTTGTATACAGGAACCTGTCTAAATTGACCATTTAATATATTTAATGCTACTAAAGCTGCATGATTTACTACATCCTTTGCAGTTCCAAATAATGGTGCATAACATAACTCTAATTCTTTTAAATCTTCTAATGTTCCTTCCATTAATATCATTGTTGCTATAACGTCTATTCTTTTATCTACATTACCTTTTCCTATTGCCTGAGCACCCAGTATTTTTCCTGTTGGGTATTCGTATATTAACTTAAAATGTATTGGATTATTATCAGGCATTAGACTTACTTTATCTGAGGGAATTATATATACGAAATCATAAGAAATATCTGCAGCTTTTGCAGCTTTTTCATTTAATCCTGTAGAAGCTGCTCCTAAATCAAAGACTTGAACTACAGATGATCCTATTACTCCATTATTTCTATGTGGTATATTATACATATGATCAGCTGTAGCTCTAGCTTGTCTTTGTGCAGGCCCAGCTAGGGCAAGTCTTGATTTTTTATGGGTTAATCGATTATATACTTCTATAGCATCCCCTACTGCATATATATCCTTGTCATTCGTTAAATAATTATGATCTACCTTAATCCCACCTGTTTCTCCTATTTCAAGACCAGCATCCTTTGCTAAACTAGTTTCCGGACTAACACCTATTGCCATAACTACTACTTTTGCAGTTACTTTTTTACCTGACTGTAATTCTACTGAATCTGGATTTATTTTTTTCACTCCATCACTTAGTATAAGATTTATTCCCTTATCTATCATTTCCTTATGTAAAATTTGAGCCATATCATAATCAAATGGAGCCATTATTTGATCTTGAGCTTCTATTAGACTTACATTTTTATCTGCTAAACGTAGGTTTTCTGCTACTTCTACACCTATAAACCCTCCACCTACAACGGCAATGTCTTCTATATTATTGTTTACAATATAATCATTAAGTTCCTTAATATCTACTACATTTCTTACTGTAAATACATTTTCTCCAGTTATTCCTTCTATACTTCTCGGAAGTATTGCATTCGCTCCTGGACTTAGTACTAACTTATCATAAGACTCCTTATATTCTTCTCCTGTGTCTAAATTCTTAACTATAACTTCTTTATCTTCCCTTTTTATTTTGATAACTTCACTGTTTACTCTAGCTTCTATGTTATAATGTCTTTTAAATTTTTCTGGATTCATTAAAATTAAATCATCGCTACTTTCTACTATTCCACTTAAGTGAAAGGGTAATGAACAGTTCGAAAAAGATACATGTGGCCCTCTTTCAAACATAATTATATCCGCTGACTCATCAATTCTTCTTGCCCTTGCTGCAGCTGAAGCCCCTCCAGCTACTCCACCAATAACTAAAATCTTTTTATTCACAATAATTTATCCTCCTTCTACTTATTCTTACACTTTTATTACCCATTTATTAGATAAATAAAACATCACTAAGTGTGATCTTTAAATCCTAAAAACTATTGCCTAATATTTTTTATAATATATATCATTCTACATTCTTCATTTTTTATACAATATTCAACAGGACAGATTGGGACGCAAGATTGCTTATAAAATCAACCTATTCCCCTGATGTGATACAGGGTAACAATCTCAAAACATACATCATATTATGATATAAATACTCTGAAAGGAATGAACCGTATGTATAATGAATATAGACCATATCCTTATTATATTCCCCCTCAAATGTATAACCCTTATAATATGTATCCAAATCCTTATTGGAATAATGCACCAATGTATAATCCCAATTTTCCAGGACAACAAATACAGTTAAAGGATTATGGTGCTGAGCCATTTGTAGTTGATATTAACAAAGTTACTAAACAAAACAATAATTTTCGTACTGCTTTATGGACGGGAAACCATTTGCAACTTACTTTGATGAGCATTGAAGTTGGAGGAGACATAGGCTTAGAGAGGCATAACAACTTAGATCAGTTTATACGCATTGAAGAAGGGCAAGGCCTTGTTAAAATGGGTGATAGAAAAGATAGATTAGATTTTCAACGAAGAGTATATGATGATTTTGCATTCATCATACCCGCTGGAAAATGGCACAATCTAATTAATACAGGTAATAAACCTATTAAATTATACTCTATTTATGCACCACCTCAACATCCCTATGGTACTGTTCATAAAACACAAGAAGATGCAGAGAATTATTAAATATGCTAAATATTCCATTGTCCAGGGGACAGTTCCTCCGACACTTAAGTGCCGGAGGAACTGTCCTCTTCACATACGTTCTTCCACTTTGCATTGAATATTACACAATTTTAATATATAATATTAAATGATGATTCTGAAAATTTTAAATGATTTAAAAGGTGCTTTAAAGTGCAAGATATTATTAATTAAAACTTTAGGAGGAAAATCTATGAAACGGAAAGATTTAGAAAAAATGGGTTTTGGAACACAAGCTATACATTCAGGAGTTGTTAAGGATAAAAATTCAGGAGCATTAGCAACTCCTATTTATCAAACTTCAACATTTATATTTGATTCAGCTGAACAAGGCGGAAAAAGATTTGCCCTTGAGGAAGAAGGCTATATCTATACAAGACTTGGCAACCCAAGTGTTACAGTGGTTGAGGAAAAAATTGCAATACTAGAAGGTGGAGAAGCTGCTATAGGGACTTCTTCAGGTATCGGAGCTATTACAGCTGCTATTTGGACACTTGTAAAAGCAGGAGATCATATCATAGCAGATGAAACAATTTACGGATGTACATTTGCATTTTTAAACCATGGAATTACAAGGTTTGGCGTTGAAGTAACTTTTATAGATACATCAAACCCTGAAAATGTAAAGAATGCTATGAAGAAAAACACTAGGCTAGTCTATCTTGAAACACCTGCAAACCCTACCCTTAAAATATGTGATATTCAAAAGATTTCTGATATAGCTCATGAAAATTCTAATACAGTTGTAATGCTAGATAATACATTTGCAACTCCTTTCTTGCAAAAACCTATAGAATTCGGGGTAGATATTGTAGTTCATTCTGCAACTAAATACATAAATGGACATGGTGATGTTATAGCAGGCTTTGTTGTTGGTAAAAAAGACTTTATTGATGAGGTAAGAATCTTTGGAGTTAAAGATATGACAGGAGCTTCTATGAGTCCATTTGATGCTTATCTTATCGCAAGAGGTCTTAAAACATTTGAAATCAGAATGATTAAGCATTGTGAAAATGCTGAAAAGGTAGCTGAGTTTTTAGAAGCTCATGATAAAATTGAAAAGGTATATTATCCTGGATTAAAATCCTTTGAATTCTATGATTTAGCTAAAAAACAAATGAAAATGCCAGGAGCAATGATTTCCTTTGAAGTTAAGGGAGGATTTGAAGCGGGTAAAAAGCTTATTAATAATGTTCAATTACTAAAGCTTGCAGTTAGTCTAGGAGATGCAGAAACTCTAATACAACATCCTGCCTCTATGACTCATTCTCCTTATTCACCTGAAGAAAGAGCAGAAGCTGGAATTACAGATGGACTAATAAGAATATCTGTAGGTCTTGAAAATTCAGAAGATATTATAAGAGATTTAGAACAAACACTTGAAAAACTCTAATAAAAAGAAGAATCAATTGATTCTTCTTTTTATTACATGTGACAAGATTATACAGTTTATGCACTTTCATAATTAATTTCTTCTTCTGGAACATCAAGCTGTTTTAATACTCTAATAGAGGCATTTGTCATAGGTTTAGGTCCACACATATAGACCTTATAGCCACTTAAATCCATTTCTTTCATTACATCTGTTACAAAGCCTTTTTTCCCTTGCCAATTTTCATCAAAAGCGGCTACTTTTATATATTCAAATTTAACACTTTCATCCTGTAGCTTTTTAAACTCTTCATCATAAATAAATTCATTCTCAAAATTAGCTCCATAAATTAGCTTGAAATTTTTAACATTATCACTATGTTTTACTAAATCTTTCACTATAGCTACAAATGGTGTTATGCCAATTCCTCCAGCTACTAGAACAACTTTTTCTGCAGTTTTATCTATTATAAGCTCATGACCCATAGGTCCTTCTAACTCTACCTGGTCACCTTCTTTGAAATTATTAAAAATTATATCTGTACCATAACCATCCTTCATTTTCTTTATAGCAATAGTCAACCTAGAACCATCTTCATTATACGAAGCAATAGAATAAGCTCTGTACATTTCAGGATCATTTTGAATTTTAACTAGGATAAATTGACCAGCCTTATAATCAACTTTTTTAGGTTGTTCAAACTTAAAAGTATACTCTTTTATATCATCTTTAATCTGAACGATTTTTTCAATTCTTGCTAAGATTTTTTGTCTGTCTTCATATCCATCTATATCAGTAGATTCCTTTATTTTTATTGCATTTGCCTCAGTATCTAATGAAAGAATGCCTGCAGGACAATTTTCTACACAAGTGACACATCGTATACAGTTTTCTGAATCAAACTGATTTTTATCTGAAAACTCCTGATATGGAGTTAACTGCATAGGACAAACCCTAGCACATTTACCACAAGTGTGGCACATTTCAGTTCTTGCTGCAGTTATCTTTTCATCAGTAGATTTATTAATTCCTAACTTTTTCCCTAATCTATAGGAAAGCTTCTGTAAAACACCCATAGGGCAAAAATTACACCATGTTCTTGAACTAATAGATGTGCTTAATAGTCCTCCTAAAACTGTAACCATTAGGTAACTAGCAACAAATATAAGACCCAACTTATCCCAAAAAGCCGCAGTACCTGAAATAGCTGAAACTTTGATGAACTTTCTTACGAGATTAACAGAAAAAAGCAAAAAGAAAGCACCAGATAAAAGTTTAGATTTAAAAAATCTAGGGATTTTTCTGTTTCTGCTCACGGGATAAAGAAATGAATCAAATAAACTACCATGAGGGCAAAAGTTACCACACCAATATCTACCTTTAAAAAATGCTACAGATGTTAAAGCGATCATAACAGGAATTACCAAAAGACCAAGTTTTGGTTCCCATAATCCCCCTATAGCAACTAGTAAAGTAAATATCCACCCATATTTCCTTATAAGTGTAAAAATACGATTTGCCTTAATGTAAAATGTTGACATTAAATATCAGCCTCCTATAATTATGCCCACCCCCATAGGTAGGGGGTGGTAATTAATATTATACTGTCCTAAAGACTAAATGTCAAAAGAATCTTTTGAATCTTTTAAAGACTTTTGGATACATGTATATAGGCAGAAGTTTATCTTACTTTTATTATCTTAACTTAACATCCACATTTTTTTACAGTCATAGAGTCCTCCTCAATCTTACAATCTAATGCAATAATTTTCACGCCCTGTTTTTCAGGCCTTTTAAATGCTTCACCAAATGTTTTATAGCTCCCATTCATTTTCTTCAGAGCATAACAAAATCCAAAAATAAACCCCCAAACTTATATAAGCATGGGGGAATATATATAATTCTATAAATCTACTTCCATAAACTCATCATATTCTTTTTGTATTTCTGCATTAGGTTCATTAGTTATTAAGCTTATTACAATAATCATTATAACTGATACTGCAAAAGCTGGGAGTATTTCGTAAAGATTAATATATGTCTTTATAAATGTTCTCCACACAATAACAGTAATACCTCCGGATAAAATTCCAGCAAGTGCTCCTTGCCAATTCATTCTTTTCCAGTATAACGACATTAAAATTGCTGGTCCAAAAGCTGCTCCAAATCCAGCCCAGGCATATGCTACCAAATCAAAAACTGAGCTATTAGGATTACTAGCAATAAATATAGCTATAATTGCAACAACTAAAACACTAATTCTACTTATCCAAGTCAATTGTCTGTCTTTCATATTTTTAAAAATATTTTTACATATATCTTCAGAAATAGCTGATGATGTTACAAGTAGTTGGGAGTCTGCTGTGCTCATAATTGCAGCTAAGATCGCTGTTAATAGTAATCCAGCAATAATCGCAAGACCAGGCCCCGTTAATAGATTTTGTACCATATAAATAAATATCTTTTCTCCATCCATATTACTTAATGTTTCAGCGCTAACAACAGTAGAAATATATGCCTTTCCAATTATACCCAGAAGTACAGCTGCACTAAGAGAAAAAACTACCCATACCATAGCAATCCTTCTAGCAGGCTTAATTTCATTTGAATGTTTTATACCCATAAACCTCGAAAGAATGTGTGGTTGTCCAAAATACCCAAGTCCCCATGCAGCAATGGATAATATACTTAAAAAGCCCATACTTCCAATCCCAGTCCATTCGTTTAAACCAAAACCACTAGGCATATTTGCTAGTGAAGCTGCAAGATCAAAAGTTTCAATGGTTCCACCTAGTTTTACTATAGCAACAATAGGTATAGCAATAATAGCAAAAAACATCAGAATTCCTTGAACCAAGTCTGTCCAACATACCGCCAAAAACCCTCCAAGGAATGTATATGAAACTATTACTATTGCACCTATTATAAGCGCTACAAGATAGTCTAATCCAAATACAGCGTTAAAAAGCTTTGCTCCTGCAGAAAACTGAGCAGCTGTATATATTAAAAAGAATATAACAATAAAAATAGCAGATATAATTTTAATTAAATGAGTTTTGTCTTTGAACCTATTTTCAAGATAAGTAGGTATGGTTATGGAATCATTAGAATGCTCAGAATACTTTCTTAATCTTTTAGCTAATATCAACCAATTAAGATATGTTCCTATCCCCAAACCCAAAGCTGTCCAGAAAGCCTCAGCTATTCCATTATTTTTCGTCAATAAAAATGCTGTTCCAGGTAAACCCATAAGTAACCAGCCACTCATATCTGAAGACTGGGCACTCATTGAAGTAACCCAAGCATTTAAATTTCTACCTCCTAAAAAATAATCACTCTGGCTTTTACTTCTATTAAAAAAATAAACCCCTACACCAAGCATAATTAGTAAGTAAATAGCTAGTACAATAGCATGAATTATTACATCCAATATTTTGACACTCCTTCCTATTTATTAGTTTATTAGTTCCACAAGTATGGGATTATTGTCTAACAACAAAATTCTAACTGTATTTTCACTTTTCTAAAACCCAGACATATAAAAGCCCATTATTTAAATGATATAATATACAGTGGTAATAAGTCAAGTTTAGGTTTATAGGGTTTTTAGGAGGCAGACTTTTATAATTTTATAAGTCATCTTATAAATACATAATAATCTCTAATAAATATTTTTTATAACAGCAAATTTTTATTATTATTTAATAATATTTTATTGACATTCGATAAATCATCAAATACAATTAATTTATCAATAAATCAGTGAGGTGCTTTTTATGAAAAGAGAAACAATTTTTTTGAAGGCAACAGTTATTCTTATTGGAATTCCGGTTCTTGCTCTGTGTATATTTTGGTTACCTTCAGTTACAAATTATTTTCCCTATCCAGTTTTAACAGGTGTATATTTAGCGGCGATATCATTTTTCTTTGCTCTATATCAAACTTTAAAGCTTTTAAACTATATTGACAAGAACAAAGCGTTTTCTGAGTTGTCTGTAAAAGCTTTAAAGAATATAAAATACTGTGCAATCACAATCAGCATTTTATATTTAGGACTAATACCACTCTTATTCCCCATTGCGGACGCAGGTGACGCTCCAGGTATTGTAGGGTTCCCAATGATTATTATTTTTGCTTCTTCTGTGATTGCAGTCTTTGCTGCGGTTCTTCAAAAACTATTAAAAGATGCCATAGATATAAAATCAGATAATGATTTAACGATATGAGGTGAATAACATGGCAATTATAATCAATATTGACGTAATGTTAGCTAAAAGAAAAATGAGTGTTACAGAGCTTTCAGAAAGAGTTGGAATAACTATGGCTAATATTTCTATACTGAAGAACGGAAAAGCAAAAGCTATTAGATTATCAACATTAGAAGCTATATGTAAATCATTAGAATGTCAGCCAGGTGATATTCTAGAATATAGAAGTGATATATAAATAAAACTTACGAGGTGAATTTATGTATGATATTGTCATTGTAGGATCCGGTCCTGCTGGTACTAATCTTGCACGATTAATCGGAGATAAATACAATGTTTTATTACTAGATAAACGTGATTTAGAAAATGAAAATCCTAAAAACCTTACAACTAAATGTTGCGGAGGATTACTAGCACCCGATGCTCAGAAAATGATTGCAAAATTGGGCTTAGGCATACCTAAAGATATTCTAGTTGATCCCCAACTTTTTGCTGTAAGAACTATTGATTTAACTAATGACCTAGAAAGACTATATCAGAGATTCTATTTTAATATGGATAGAGAAAAATTTGATAGATGGCTAGTTTCTACACTGCCAACTTGTGTTGATAAAAAATTTAATTCCTTGTTTAAAAGCTTTACTGAAGTACCAGGAGGATATGAAATTAGATATATTCACAATAAACAAGAGATATCTGCAAAAACAAAAGTTATCGTAGGTGCTGATGGTGCATTTTCTAGGTTAAGAAACTCTATTAGTAAAGATATAAATACCCCTGAAAAATACATTGCAATTCAGGAATGGTTTGAATGTCCCCATCACACACCTTATTTCACAGCAATTTTTGATGAAGAAATAAGTGATTTCTACTCTTGGATAATACCAAAGAATAATTATCTATTATTAGGATCATCCCTTAGACCTAAAGAGAATACTAGGAAAAAGTATGATATATTGAAAACAAAATTAAACCAGTTAGGTTTTAATTTTGATAACAAAATAAAAACAGAGGGTGCATATATCTATAGACCTAAAAAAGTATCACAATTTTATGTAGGAAAGGATGGTATAGCTCTTGTTGGAGAGGCAGCTGGTGCAATTAGTCCTAGCTCTGCAGAAGGAATCAGCTATGCATTAAAAAGCTCTTTATACTTAGCTCAGAGCCTTGAAGAGGGATTCGATGGATTTTTGGACAGATATAAACAGAAGGTAAACGATATCAAATTAAATTTGTTCATTAAAAATTTAAAATCTCCCGCAATGTATAATCGATTTCTTAGACAATTAGCTATGAAATCAGATCTGCAAAGTATTAGATAAGCCTGTAAAAAATTTGTTCTATTACATAATTTTTCAATACTTCTTTTGATATATTCCACATAAAAATACTCCACTTTACCAATTTGGGGCTACAATTTATTATCCCAATTATTGTAAAGAAAGAGTATTTTTTTATACTGTTTACACAAAATTTTTTACAGGCTCGATGACAATTTCAAACCCAAACTTTTCTATTCAATTATTTTATCTATGCCTAACTTATTTTCTTCCTTTTTTTATTTCTGTAACATAAAGCTCAGATTCAACTTCTTCTTTATCTACACATTTTAACTCCTCTTGTTCTTGGTTCATAAACTATCCTACCACATAAGGATACCCAACAGGGTAGACTTTTTTTCATTCTCTACTTTATTGGGTATTTTCTTTGGATTAAGTTGTTTTTATTCTTGTTGTAGAAATTTTACCTTCAACTTTACTCAAGTTTTTAATCTTTAAAGTTGGATCTGTTACACCACATTCATACATAATATTTTCAAATACTTTAAATTCTTTTCTCCTTATAACAACCTCTACCTTATATCTTCTACCGCCATTATTTCCTCGAGCTAAAAAATTATTAACTGTATATCCTTCTTCTCTAAGTTTTTCTGCTATTTCGATCATCTTGCTTTTATTATTTAAAAATACATCTACTTCTAAAATACCTAGCGCAAGTCGTTCTTCAATTTTACCACCGATGAAAACTCCTAATGTTTTTCCTAAAGCATACGCAATTGCAAAATGAAAACCTTTTGAACTAGTAACTTTACCTAGCACTGCTGCAAACATAATCGCATCTATAAACACTAAAAAATAAACTGGGTTCATAATATTCTTCGCAAGTAATATACTTTTTAATGTTGCTAAAATGTTTGTAAGTGCTGTTACTAAAAACAAGCCTATAAGTGTTAATATTATCTGTTGTGTCATTAAGACACCTCCTCTTAAATTCTTAATTTTCTTTATAATATAATTAAATATATTTATTAGCATATTATTTTCTACATGTAAGTATCACATAACAAAAAAAGCTAACATAGTAGCATGTTAGCAAATAATCAGTGTATTTTATAAATCCATAATTAAACTAACAATTTCACAGTGTACATAACCTTCATTGCTAGGACATAATGAAGTAAGCACACATATAGCATTAGTGAGATTAATTATGTAATTATTTATTTTAATAATTCATATTGAAAATTCAAGGATAGAATAAATCTACTTTTTATTAGATATTATAAAAACTCTAATATATTTTAAGGAAGGCATATATATTCTTATAAGCCTTAGACATAAATGAAAAGCATCTTCATAGCATTTTTGAAACTAACGATAAGATTATTGCAAAAAAATAATATAATTATACATTAATTAGCTTTACATAACAATTAAACTAATTATTATAGTATAACACATTGTGGGACCCTTTGCAATTTTTTTGCTATAATTTCATTTCGTTTTTATGTAAACATCAAATATGTGCTTTTCCAATAGTAGTGACTATTCATACATAAATATATATTGAGAAAACGATTAATATGCTTCCAGCAAGTACACAGAGATGGCATATGAAATGATGATATTTGAACCAATTAAATACAAAGAACAAAACACCAATACTATAACATAAACCCCCTACAAGTAATAGTTTAAATTAATATTCCAAAAATAGGTATATCAGGAGTAAATTTAAGCAACTTTATTTGATTTTAAGCTATACTCACGCAACAGTGTGCAAAAACCTGTGAATAGCTGAAAAACCACCCTGCGTGATAATGATATGATACCTCTAAAGTAGACAGATTAAATATAAAATTCTGTTACTTTGGAGGTATTTTCATGTCCAGAAAAATAAGATTTTCATCCGAAGAAAAAGAACAAGCCGTCATAGATTATCTTGATGGTAACAAATCTAGGGCTCAGATATGTGAAGAATTATGTATATCCACGAGAATTATTCAGGACTGGGCTGGTATATATAATAAACATGGCATAGCTGGTTTTTCGCAAAAGAAAAGAAACCAGGCTTACACAAAAGAATTTAAAATACAAGCAGTTGAAGAATATATAAAAGGCGAGGCTTCTTCTGTTGATTTAGGCTTCAAATATGATATTTCCTCTGGGCTTTTAAGAAAATGGATTAGAATGTATAATAGCGATATGGAACTTAAGGATTACGATCCTAAACAGGAGGTCTATATGGCAGAAGCAAGAAGAAAAACATCCATTGAAGAGCGTAAATGTTGATTTACATTTTATTTTACCCTGCTTTTTTCAAATTAAAATAT
>SWCF01000617.1_pt1 | contig 60761 bp, 52 predicted proteins | sample 4690081 | NCBI WGS metagenome assembly SWCF01 (sample SAMN10267280, study PRJNA491770) | bioreactor metagenome | isolation source: DHS bioreactor inoculated with | place: Japan: off Shimokita Peninsula
GGAGACCAGTCCCATCATAACATCGCTCAAAACAAACAATCCCGGACGAAGCGTGAGCGGAGATCCGGGACCGGGGAGCCACGGCTTCGATTGTATAATCTATTGAAATCGCGAGGCTTTTGCCTCCCCGGTCCCGGCTCGCGCTTCGCTTGGCCGGGATGACGATGGAGAGGGAAGGGCTTGGTCAGCAGTCGGAGGCGGAACGTTTCCGCCTGCCGTTTCTCAGTCTTTCAGGCGCCTATTCGGCGGCCTGCGCCATTGCCGGCCGGATCCTTGCCGCGCAGAACTTGAACTCGGGGATCTTGCCGAAGGGGTCGAGCTGCGGGTTGGTCAGCATGTTCGCCGGGGCTTCGGTGTAGCAGAAGGGGATGAACAGCATTCCCGACGACACGTCCCGGTCGGCGCGCAGGGTCAGGGTGATCGATCCGCGCCGGGTTTCCACCGTGACCTGCTGGCCGATCGTGAGCCCTGCCCGCCCGATGTCCTTGGGATGCATGGAGACCACCGGTTCCGGCTCGATGGCATCGAGGATGGTCGCGCGCCGGGTCATGGCGCCAGTGTGCCAGTGTTCCAGCATGCGGCCCGTGGTCAGCACCAGCGGGTAGTCGTCGTCGGGCAGTTCGTCCGGGGGCACAAGGTCGGTCGGCACCAACCGGCCGCGGCCGTCCGCCGTCGGGAAGGACTGGCCGAACAGGATCTCGTTGCCCGGCACGTCGTCGCCGTCGGCCGGATAGGTGACCGTGCCGTCGCGCTCCAGCCGGTCCCAGGAAATGTGGTCCAGCGAGGCCATGTGCGAGCACATTTCCTCGTAGATTTCCGGTACGCTGTCATAGGACCAGTCGAGACCGAGCCGGTTGGCAAGCTCCACGATCAGCTCCCAGTCCGCCCTCGCCTCTCCGGGCATGGGCACGCAGGGCCGGCCGATCTGAACCTGGCGGTTGGTGTTGGTGTAGGTGCCGAGCTTTTCCGCGTGCGCCGAGGCCGGCAGAACCACATCCGCATGCCAGGCGGTTTCGGTCAGGAAGATGTCCTGCACGACCAGGTGCTTCAGGGTGGCCAGCGCCTTGCGGGCATGGGCCTGGTCCGGATCGGACATGGCCGGGTTCTCGCCCAGGATATACATGGCCTCGATGCCGCCGGCGAGAATGTCGTCGATGATCTCGACCACGGTCAGGCCGCGCACCGGATCCAGCGTCCGGCCCCAGGCGTCCTCGAACTCGGCCCGGATATCCGGATTTTCCACCGAGCGATAGTCAGGGTAGAGCATCGGGATCAGGCCGGCATCGGAGGCGCCCTGGACGTTGTTCTGGCCGCGCAAGGGATGCAGCCCGGTGCCCGGACGGCCGATCTGGCCGGTGGTCAGCGCCATGGCGATCAGGGCGCGCACATTGTCCGTGCCGTGGACGTGCTGGGACACGCCCATGCCCCAGAAGATGATCGACTTGGCAGAGGTGGCGTAAAGCCTTGCGACCTCGCGCAGGGTCTCCGCATCGATGCCGCAGACCGGCGCCATGGCTTCCGGCGTGAATTCGGCGATCTTTGCCTTCAGCGCTTCGAAGCCGTCCACATGGGCGGCGATATACTGCCGGTCGTAGAGGCCTTCGGAGATGATCACGTTGAGGATGGCGTTCAGCATCGCCACGTCGGTGCCGGGCTTGAAGACGAGACCATAGTCCGCGTGGCGCATCAGTTCCTGTCGGCGCGGATCCATGACGATCAGCTTCACGCCGTTCTTCGCCGCCTGCTTGATGTAGGTGGCGGCGACCGGATGGTTCTGTTCCGGACGGGCGCCGATCACGATCATGCAATCGGCATCGAGCGCCGCGTTGAAGGGGGCGGTGACCGCACCGGAACCAATCCCTTCCATCAGGGCGGCCACGGAGGAGGCGTGGCAGAGACGCGTGCAATGGTCGACGTTGTTGGTGGCAAAGCCCTGGCGGATCAGCTTCTGGAACAGATAGGCTTCCTCGTTGGAGCCTTTCGCCGAGCCGAAGCCGGCGATGCCGGCACCGCCCTTGGCCTCGAAACTTGTCTTCAGGCCGGCGGCCGCCCGGTCGAGCGCTTCGTCCCAGGTTGCTTCGCGGAACACCTCGCGCCAGTCCTTCGGGTAGAGCGACATGTCGCCGTGCTTGGGCGCATCGTCGCGGCGGATCAGCGGTTTCGTCAGGCGTTCCGGGCTTGCGACATAATCGAAGCCGAAGCGGCCCTTGACGCAGAGCCGGTTTTCGTTGGCCGGACCGTTGCGGCCCTCGACCTTGACGATCCGGCCGTCCTTGACCGAGACGGAGGTCAGGCAGCCGACGCCGCAGAAGGGGCAGACGCTGTCGACGGTCTCTTCCGGATAGACGGCCCGTGTCTTTGCGCTCTCGTCCAGCAAGCTCTTTTCGAACAGCGCGCCGGTTGGGCAGGCGGACACGCATTCGCCGCAGGCAACGCAGGTGGACAGGCCCATGGGATCGGCCAGATCGAAGAACGGGGCCGCGTGGTGGCCGCGCCAGCCCATGCCGATCACGTCGTTGACCTGAACCTCCCGGCAGGCCCGTTCGCACAGGTTGCAGGCGATGCAGGCGTCGAGATTGACCGCGATGGCAGGATGGGAAATGTCCTGGGCGGGCTTTTCGCCCGGCGCGTATCGGCTGGAGGTGACACCCAGCTTTTCCGACCAGTGCCAGAAATCGCTTTCCGGGTCCGGATGGGCCTCGCGTGGCGGCTGATCGGCGACCAGCAGTTCGAACACCATCTCGCGGGCCTTGACCGCCCGTTCCGAAGCCGTCTTGACCACCATGCCGTCGGCAGGTTCGCGGACACAGGAAGCGGTCAGCGTCCGCTCGCCATCGATGTCGACCATGCAGGCGCGGCAATTGCCGTCGGAGCGGTAGCCCGGCGCATCCTTGTGGCAGAGATGGGGGATGGCGACGCCTTCGCGCTTGGCGACCTGCCAGATGGTTTCGCCCTCGTTCGCGACGACTTCGCGTCCGTCGAGGGTAAAGGTGACTTTCTTGGTCATGCCCGATCCTCCTCGGCAAAGTACTTCAGGACCGAGGCGACCGGATTGGCGGCCGCCTGGCCCAGGCCGCAGATGGAGGCGGTGCGCATGACCGCGTCCAGATCGGCGATCTTCTCCTTGTCCCAGGTCTTGTCCTGGAGAAGCGCGACCATCTTTTCCGTGCCGGACCGGCACGGTGTGCACTGACCGCAGCTTTCGTGCCTGAAGAAGCGCATCAGATTGAGCGCCACGTCGCGCATGTCGTCCTGGTCGGAGAAGACGACGACGGCGTGGCTGCCGATGAAACAGCCGTGCTTTTCCAGCGTGCCGAAATCGAGCGGCTCGTCAGCGAGCGAGGCCGGCAGGATGCCGCCGGAGGCACCGCCCGGCAGATAGGCCTTGAACGTGTGACCGTCTTCCATGCCGCCGCAATATTCGTCGATCAGCTCGTTCATGGTGATGCCGGCAGGTGCCAGCTTCACCCCCGGCTCCTTCACCCGGCCGGAGACGGAGAACGAGCGGAAGCCCTTATGGCCGCGCCGGCCCTGGCTTGCGAACCACTCCGACCCCTTCTCCACGATGTCGCGAATCCAGTAGAGCGTCTCGATATTGTGGTTGAGGGTCGGGCGGCCAAACAGGCCCACCTGGGCGATATAGGGCGGGCGATGGCGCGGCAATCCGCGCTTGCCTTCGATCGACTCGATCATCGCGCTTTCTTCGCCGCAGATATAGGCCCCGGCCCCCCGGCGCAGCTCGATGTCGATGGTGGTGATGACACCCGCTTCGCGCAACGCTGCGATTTCCCGGCGCAGGATTTCCAGAACGGCCGGGTATTCGTCGCGCATGTAGAGATAGATCCGCTCCGCCTGAATGGCGTGGGCGGCGATCAGCGCGCCTTCCAGCATCCGGTGCGGATCGCGTTCCAGATGGTAGCGGTCCTTGAACGTGCCCGGCTCGCCCTCGTCGCCATTGACCGTCAGGTATTTCGGGCCGGGCAGGTCGTGAACGATCTGCCACTTGGTTCCGGTCGGAAAGCCTGCACCGCCGAGGCCGCGCAGGCCCGCTTCCAATGCATGATCCGCGATCGAAACCACGTCGAGATCACCGGTTCGAACCCGATCAAGCACCTGGTACCCGCCATCGGCGCGATAGGCCTCCAGACCGATGTAGTCCGGCATCTGCGGCTCTGTCTCTCCTTCGGAGATTGCGGCGCGAACGGAGAGTTCGCTGGCCCCGTCCACCGCCCGCTTTCCGACCTGGACAGCAGGGGCAGCCGCGCAGCGGCCGATGCAGGGCACCTTCTGAACCCTGACCTTCGCAGGATCGAGCCCGGTCTGGAGCGCGGCGGTCAGTGCGTCGGCCCCTTTCAGGGAACAGGCGATGCTGTCGCAGACACGCACGGTCAGGGGCGCGGGCGCGGCCTCGTCTTCGCGTACGATATCGAAATGGTGATAGAAGCTCGCGACCTCGAACACCTCCGCCTGGGAAAGGCGCATCTCCTCGGCGAGGGCGCGCAGGTGTTTCGCCTGAAGGCAGCCATAGGCATCCTGGATCTTGTGCAGATGCTCGATCAGGAGGTCGCGGCGGCGCGGTTCGTTGCCAAGCAGGCCCCGCACCTCCTCAAGCGCGGTTTCCTCGATTTGCCGGCCTTTTGGCTGGGACGGCTTTCTGGAAAGCCCCTTGCCGAATGTCATGATGATTGCGTTCCCGACTGACGTGTTCCGGCCAGAAAACGCCGAAGTTTCGATCAACGCAAATTGCATTTTTCGATTATTTGATCACCCTGGGTTATCAATCGCATCATCAACCGATTTCGATAACTCCCAAAGGGCCGACGTGACAGGCAACATCGGCTCCCGCGACGGAACCACCAGCCCGATTACGGAGCGGATTTCCGGCTCGACAAGGTCCAGGACGACAAGACCTTCCGTCTGGCCGACGCCGGCCTGCTCCTTCGGCAGCACAGCGGCATAAGCCCCTTCTCTCAGGAGAGACAGGATCGCATTGAAGCTGTTTGTCTCGAAACGCGGGCCGGGGCTTTTTCCGGTCGCCGCGAAGGTCTCGTCGATGATCCGCCGGTTCTGCATGTCCGGCGTCAGCAGGCAAAGGGGCAGGTCTGCTGCGTCATGCCAGGACAGGCTCTGGCTCTTGCGCCCGCCTGTCAAAAGGACAGGATCGGCGACCAGGCAGTATTTCTCCTCAAACAGCGGCAGGATGCGCGACGTCTTTTCCAAGTCAGGGGCCAGATAGGTGATGCCCGCATCGATGGCAAATTCCTGAAGGCCCTTCTCAATAGCCGCGGACGACATGGACAGGGCTTGCGGTTTGAGATGCGGGAAACGGCTTGCCAGAGCTCCGCACAGCCGCCCCGCGAAAGGCGTTGCCGAAGGGACCACACCGATGCGCAGGGTGCCCTGGGGCCCCTCGCCGTCGCCGCTGAGGTCCTGAACGAAGCCGTTGCAGTCGGTTAGGATGAGTCTGGCCCAGCCAAGAGCGCGTTCGCCTTCCGGCGTGAATCCCTCGAACCGCTTGCCGCGAAACACCAACGGTGTCCCGAGCGCCGTCTCGAGTTTGCGGATCCGCCCGGACAGGGCCGGCTGGGACAGATTGCAGGCCCGGGCCGCGTGGGCGAAATGCCGGTGTTCGGCGAGCGCAAGAAGCAGCCGCAGGTCCATCAGATCGAAGGGCGGCAGCTTCTCCATGATCGCTTGTCCTCACGAAATGCGCGCAGGGAACATCAGCCGCCTCAAAGGGACGACACCAGATGTCCGCCATCGACCGGAATGACCGCGCCGGTCATGTAGCGGGAGGCGTCGCTCGTAAGCAGCAGAAACGGCCCGTCGAGTTCGGACAGATCTCCGATCCGGCGCATGGGCACCCGGCTCACCATCTTTTCGCCCGAGGGCGTATCGAAGAAACCTTCGTTGATTTCCGTTTCGAAATAGCCCGGCGCAAGCGCGTTGACACGGACATCATGACGGGCGAATTCGAGCGCCAGCGCCTTGGTCATCTGCACGACTCCCGCCTTGGAAATCGCGTAGGACGCCACCCCGGAACCGACCCGCAACCCGAGGATGGAGGCGATATTGACGATCACGCCGGGCTGGCCGGTATCCCGCCAGTGACGGCCGCAGGAGATCGCCATCAGCCAGACACCGCGCAGATTGACATCCATGACGGCGTCGAAATCCTCCGCCGTCTGGTCGAGGGCGGCGCCTTCGCGGGCGATACCGGCATTGTTGACCAGGATATCCAGGCCGCCGAAGGCCTCGACCGCCTGCGCACGGCAATGGTGGATCGAGGCGCCATCACTGACGTCGAGTTCGATCGGCCTGGCGCTTGGGGCGCCCATTTCAACGAGTTCGCCGGCCAGCTGTTCCAGCCGGTCGGTCCGGCGGGCGGCGAGCGCCACATGGGCGCCGTGCCTTGCGGCCACTTTGGCGAAATGCGCGCCAAGCCCGCTCGAAGCCCCGGTGATCAGGATTCTCTTGCCAGTCAGTCCCTTGCCGAGATCCATCTCTCTCCCCTGTCGTTATAGGCCCGCTGAGCCGATTGGCCACAAGGCACTGCACCGGAAGGAGAAAGTCAAGCAGTCAGTCCGGAAAAAGCGTCCACGACGCCTTGATATACCTGCCGCTTGAAGGGAACGATCAGATCCGGCAGCCGGGCTGCGTCCTCCCAGCGCCAGTCGCAGAACTCCATATCGTGACCATCGGGCAGGTTGCGTACGTCGATCTCGTCTTCGGAGCCTTCGAAGCGGAGCGCGAACCAGCGCTGCGCCTGACCGCCGTATTTGCCCTTCCGCGTGTTCTGCTGAACGTCTTGCGGGTAATCGTAGGTGAACCACACCGGCGCTTCCGCCAGGATGCTGACAGTGCGGATCGACGTTTCCTCGTAAAGTTCCCGAAGGGCTGCCGCACGCGGGGTTTCACCCTTGTCGATGCCGCCCTGGGGCATCTGCCAGGCGTATTCATACTCCGACTTGCCGTCCCCGTCGTCCCGCTTGCCGATCCAGACCTTGCCCTGCGCATTCAAAAGCATGATGCCGACGCACGGGCGATAAGGCAGGCCGTTGCGGGCGGGCGGAAAATCCGGACCGAGGGGTGAGGCACTCATGAAGGAAAATCGTCTCGCTTTATCTGTCGATGGTGGCGCTGACCGGTACGAGCTGAAGCCCGCGCTCTTCCAGATCCCGCGACCAGATTTCAAGCTGGCGGACAGTGACCGGCAGGGCCGATCCGGATGCAACGGCAACGCCCCGGGCGCGTGCGATACCCTCCAGGCGGAGAAGGTTCGCGTTGATTTCATCTTCCCGGGGTACCGCATCGAGGACGACGTCCACAGAGCTGAACGGCACCTTCACTTCCGAAGAGACTTCCGCCGAGAGGCTTCGTGAGGATTCGCCATTGTCGACGAACATCAGCCCGCGGTCGCGCAGCTTTTCCAGGAGCAATTGCATGGACGGCTTTGTCGTGGTGAAGCGGGCGCCCATTTCATTGATGGTGCCGACATAGTTGGTCACCCTGGTCATCAGCCAGGCAAGCCGGTCCAGCATTTCGTCCGGCCGCAGGCTAACCAAAAGGGTATGCGGTCCAGGATCGTTGTCGGGAAAATCGAACGGCTCGAGCGGCAGTTGCAGCAGCAACTCGTGGCCCTGTGACCGCGCCTTCTGCATCCACCGATCCAGATCCGTGCCGTAGGGCGCCATGGCGAAGGTTACATCGGCCGGAAGGCTCTCGATCGCATTGTCGGTTCCCGTTTCGCTCAGGCCCAGTCCCTGAATGATGACGGCGATTTTCGGGATCGAGGTGAATTCGGAGGAAAACGGCCGGGCATAGGCATCCAGCGGACGAACGCCGTCGGACCCGATTTTCGGCAGGAAGCCGTAACCGGAGCGTTCGCTGATACGGGGATCCGGCTTGACCGACAGCCCCCCCGTTCGGCCGCCGTCCTCGGGAATCTGCAGATCGTAGCGGGGACCTTGTTTGTCCCGATTGTCTTCCGGGCGCAGGTTCGGCCCCAGATCACCGTCCAGCGCCGGACGGATTTCGACAACCTCGATATCCCTGGAGGACAGACCCTCCACCGTGGCATCCAGCGGAATCACGGCCGTCGGCTCGCCGCCGAAGGGGTCATCGACGACACCCATCCAGATCAGGGCGGTGGTAAAGACAACGCTCAAAATGCCGACGCCGATCAAACCGAATGGCAGGCGGAGAAGCCTGCGCTTCCCCATTCCTAAAGGGGCAGTGAGATCGTCGGTCGCCATGGCGTCCTGTTTTCAAAGTGTCGCCCGGATGGGCAGTCTGGTCAGACGAAAACCGCGCCGGAAATTCCGGCGCGGCCTGTTTGCTTAGTTCGGCACCGGCGCCGAACCGTCGCCGGCCGGCGGGAAAGCCCCGTTCACCTGAACGCCGCGCAGGAGATCCAGCGCCAGCTTCAGCTGAACGTCATCTTTGGCATCCGGCGGCACATAGGCCTGGCTGCCGGATTCTTCCTTGCCTTCCTTGTCTTCGGATTCCAGGTGACCGCGCAAGCCGGCCTCACCCTTCGTCGTCGCCCGACCCTTTATGTCATCGGGCAGAACCTGGAGCGCCTCGATATCCGGCGTGATGCCCTTGGCCTGAATGGAAGTGCCCGACGGCGTGTAATAACGTGCCGTGGTCAGGCGGATCGCGCCATTCGCGCCGAGCGGAATGATCGTCTGCACCGAGCCCTTGCCGAAGGACCGGGTGCCGAGGATGGTCGCCCGGCGATGATCCTGAAGCGCACCGGCCACGATTTCCGAAGCCGAAGCCGAACCGCCATTCACCAGCACGATCACCGGCTTACCACCGGTCAGATCGCCGGCGCGGGCATTGTAGCGCTGGGTTTCGTCGGCATTGCGGCCACGGGTGGAGACGATCTCTCCACGATCCAGGAACGCGTCGGAAACGGCAATCGCCTGATCCAGAAGACCGCCCGGATTGTTGCGCAGGTCGATAATGTAACCCTTCAGCTTGTCGCTGCCGATGTCCTTGCTGATTTCCTCGATACCGCTCTTCAGGCCGTCCGAGGTCTGTTCATTGAACTGGGTGATGCGGATGTAACCGACGTCGTCTTCCTCGCGCCACCGGACCGACCGGATGCGGATGACGTCACGCGTGATGGTGACATCGAAGGGATCGTCCACGCCGGTTCGGCGGATCGTCACGACGATATCGGTGTTCACCGGGCCGCGCATCTTTTCGACGGCCTCGTTCAGGGTGAGACCCTGGACCTGTTCGCCATCGATCTGGGTGATCAGGTCACCGGCAAGGAGGCCTGCCTTGGCGGCCGGAGTGTCGTCGATCGGCGAGACCACCTTGACCAGGCCGTCTTCCATGGTGACCTCGATGCCGAGACCGCCGAATTCGCCGCGGGTCTGGACCTGCATGTCACGGAAGCTCTTCGGCGACATGTAACTGGAATGAGGATCCAGAGAGGTCAGCATGCCGTTGATGGCGCTCTCGATGAGTTTCGCGTCGTCCGGGACCTCGACATAGTCGGAGCGAACCCGTTCAAAGACATCGCCGAACAGATTAAGCTGCCGATAGGTGTCCGATGCTGCCGCATTCGCCGTGTCGGAGACACGGATGGGGACTTGAGACAGTGTCGTGATCGCAGCCGCCCCCATCAGGGCGCCAACGAGCAGCAGAGAAGATTTCCGAATCATCCGCGTGCCTTTTCTTCTTCGGTGCCGGCCCACCACGGGGTGGGATCGATTGCACGTCCGTCTTTTCTAAATTCAACATACAGAACGGGCTGGGTCGAGCCCAGACCCAAGGTTGCCGCACTCGCCAACTTGGTTGTCCCCATAACACCCACCGGTTCGCCGGCGAGAACGAACTGCCCGAGATCCGCATCGATTCTGTCCATGCCGGCCAGCAACACATGGTAGCCGTCGCCGGTGTTCAGGATCAAGAGCTGTCCGAAGGACCGAAACGGTCCGGCATAGACCACCCAGCCGTCCGCCGGAGCGGTGACCCGCGACCCCGGACGGGTCGTGATCGACTGGCCCTCGGTCGTGCTGCCGAACTCGTCTTCCTGGCCGAAGTCCCGGATCATTTCGCCGGCAACCGGCCAGGGCAACTGACCTTTTGCCTCGATGAAAGGCAATGCCGGAGACAACCGGCCCGGATCGGAGAAGGGATCCCAGCGCCCGTCCCGTCCCGGTTTGGCGGAGGTCGATGCCCGGCGCGATTTTTCCGATGCCTCGCGGGCGCTTTCGATTTCGGTTTCGAGCCGCGCGATCAATTCCTTGAGAGATTTGGATTTCTCGGCCAACTCTTCCGAACGGCGCTTTTCCTGCGCCAACTTTTGCGCGCTCCTGTCGCGTTCCTGGCGTTTGGCGCTCAGGAGCAGTTCCAGGCGGGACTTTTCCTCCGCCAACCGCATGGCATCGCCGAGAAGCGTCTTCTTTTCCGTGGCGATGACTTCTTTCAGCCGGCTGAGTTCCGACAGATCGGAGGCAAGTGCTTCCGTTTCGACACGCAGTTCCGGCATCACCGCGTTGAGCAGAATGGCGCTGCGAACCGCGGCCAGCGCGTCGCTCGGCCGGACCGCAAGGGCAGGCGGCGGACGGCGGCCGATCCGCTGCAGGGCGGCCAGCACCTCCGACAGCACATCGCGCCGGCTCGCAAGCGAGACGCGGACCGTATCCTCGTTTTCGCCGAGCTTGCGCAGACGCCGCTCGGTATCGGAGATCTCGGTCTCCAGAATCTTGATGTTGTCGGCCGATGACAGGATCTTGGAATTGAGCGTTTCCCGGTCGCGGTCGATGGACCGGATTTCCTTTTCGATCGCGTTCTGACGATCCGCGGAAACATTGATGTCCTGCGTCAGCGAGGCGAGTTCTTCCTCGCGCTTCAGCTTGCGGACCCGGGCCTCTTCCACATTGGGATCGATCGCATCTTTCGGCGTGACCGCCGTCTTCTCGGGAAGATCGCTGGTTTCGGTGGCAGACAGCGGGGCGAAGGGCAGGGTCAGGGCGCCGGCGAGAAGACCGGCCTGCAGGGCAAGATGCGCGCCCAGACGTCGTCCGGGCCGGGAGACAGGAGCCTGATCCGGTTTTCCGCAGTCCATCGTCAATAGGGCGCCCAATGTCATAAGGTGTCGTACCCGGCCCACCGTAAAGGAATCGTTTACCAAACGGGTTTTGCACCGTTCGCACGCATCCCGACGGATTATTCAGCTACCTTCTGAATGCGGCGACAAGCGGGCAAAACCGCCGTGTACCTACTTTATCCCTACTCGCGATGATAGGGATGGCCTGCCTGAATGGTCAAAGCCCGGTAAATCTGCTCGGACAACAGGATCCGCACCAGTTGGTGCGGCCAGGTCATGGCGCCGAAGGCGATTTTCAGATCCGCCCGGGCGATCAGTTCGCCGCCATGGCCATCCGCACCGCCAATAGCGAAGACCACGTCCTGTACGCCCTCGTCCTTCCAGCCTTCCAGCTTGCGGCTGAAGTCCGGACTGGAAAGCGATTTACCGTGTTCGTCGAGGACGACGAGTTTCGCCCCCGATGGCACGCTGTTTAGCAGGACAGAGGCCTCTTCCGACTTGCGTTCGTCGGGCTTCTGCGCCCGGCTCTCCGGGAATTCGGCAAGCGTCACTGCGGTGACGCCAAGCCCGCGGCCGATCTTGCGGGCTCTGTCGACATAGCGGTCGAAAAGATCCTTGTCGGCACCGGCCTTCATCCGGCCGATGCAGGATATCGTGAAGCGCATGACTTCCTTATCCGGGCAAACGCCCGGATACCTTCAGAGACGCCCTCGGCTGAAAATCAGCCGATATACTGGGGTGCCGTATCCGTTTCCGGGGCCCACATCTTTTCAAGATTGTAGAAACCGCGGACTTCCGGACGGAAGATGTGGACGATCACATCTCCGGCGTCGATGAGAACCCAGTCACAGGTGCTCTGCCCTTCAACCGCTGCAGTACCGTGGCCTGCCTCTTTCAGATCGCGCAGGAGATGGTCGGCGATCGCACCGACATGGCGGTGCGAACGTCCGGACGCAATCACCATGTGATCGGCCAGGGAACTCTTTTCTGCGATGTCGAGAGTGACAATGTCCTCAGCCTTGGAGTCTTCGAGACTGGCGAGAACCGTATCGATCAGCTCACCCGCAAGTTCAGCGCTTACGGGAGACTGGAGTGGAGTGGACTTCACAGCCCCCTCGCTTTCAAAGGTCATGGTCAGATGGTGTGCCTTTCGCCTTGTTGCCGTCCCGCACTTTTACGCTTTACGCAGGACTGGTTGACCTTGCCTCGGCCATCCGGTCCGGATGACCATGCTCATAGAATACTCCCTCGACCTTGGCATTTTCAAGACGGAGTTCCCGAATGCTTGGAAACCCGCCGCCCATGGTCAGTTCTTCCCTCGTAGAAATGTCGAGGACGTCTCATCGAGCGGAGCGTGAAGAAACGTCCAGACCGGCGGCTCCAGGTCGGCCAGAAGGGCCGCATCGTCTTCGGGAAGCCTATGTTTTTCATAGGCTTTCGCCATGGGAGACGCCATCGCCGGCAGAAATGCCCCCGGCCGGTCGACAACCGCGATCGGAACGAGTCCGGCAATCGCGCGCCAGTCCTGCCACCGGTGGAAGCCCGACATATTGTCCGCGCCCATAACCCAGACGAATCGTAGAGATGGTCGGCGCCGGCGCAACATTTCGATGGTCCGTGCCGTATAGGGCGACCCCAGAACAGCCTCGTAGGCCGTCACCTTCATCCGCGGGTGATCGGCCAGCGCACTGGTCATATGGATCCGCATTTCCAGCGGCGCAAGATCGCCGTGCTCTTTCAGCGGATTGCCCGGCGTCACGAACCACCACACCTGATCGAGCTGCAGCCGGTTCAAGACCGTCTGCGCCACCAGCCGGTGGCCGGAATGGGGCGGATTGAAGGAGCCGCCGAAGATGCCGATCCGGTTTCCAGGTTCGGCATGGGGCAGCTTCATCCATTCGGCATGGGCATACCCGCTGGCCATGCTGAAATTCATGGACGGGTCTGTCCCTCGCCATGAACGCAGTATTTGAAGCTGGTGAGCTGTTCGACACCGACCGGGCCGCGCGCATGCATGCGCCCCGTGGCAATGCCGATCTCCGCGCCCATGCCGAATTCGCCGCCGTCGGCGAACTGGGTGGAGGCGTTGTGCAGCACGATTGCCGAATCGACCCGCTTGAAGAACTCGGCCGCCGCCGCATCGTCCTCGGTGAGGATGCAGTCGGTGTGGTTGGAGCCCCAGCGGGCGATATGCTCGATGGCCGCGTCCAGACCGGACACCACTTTCACCGCGAGGATCGGTTCCAGATATTCCGTCGACCAATCGTCCTCGGTCGCCGGCACGACATTGTCGCACAGTTCGGCGACCCGGGCATCGCCGCGGATCTCGCAGCCCTTGTCCTGAAGCGCCTTGACGATCTTCGGCAGGTGGGAGGCCGCCACGGCCTCGTCGACCAGCAGCGTTTCCAGCGCGCCGCAGATGCCGGTGCGGCGCAGTTTGGAATTGACGACGATGTCGACCGCCTTCTCCAGATCCGCCGCCTTGTCGACGAAGATGTGCACCAGCCCTTCCAGGTGCGCGAAGACAGGCACACGGGCTTCCTCCTGCACGCGGGCGACAAGGCTCTTGCCACCGCGCGGTACGATCACGTCGAGGTTGCCGTTCAGACCTTTCAGCATTTCACCGACGGCGGCCCGGTCGGTCACGGGAACCATCTGGATCGCGTCTTCCGGCAGACCGGCGGCCTTCAGGCCTTTCTGCAGGGCCGCATGGATCGCCTTGTTGGAATGGATCGTGTCGGAACCGCCGCGCAGGATGACCGCATTGCCCGCCTTGAGGCACAGGGCGCCGGCATCCGCGGTCACGTTCGGCCGGCTTTCGTAGATAACGCCGATAACGCCGAGCGGCGTGCGCACGCGCTCGATCTTCAACCCGTTCGGCCGCTCCCAGGCGGCAATAACGGAGCCGACCGGATCGTCCAGCGCGACAATATCTTCCAGCGCGCTGGCGACAGCCTCGATCCGATCTTCCGACAGCGTGCCGCGGTCCAGGAAGGCGGCCGTCTGGCCGTTGGCCTTCATGGCCTCGATGTCTTTCGCATTGCCGGCGAGGATCTCCGGCGTCGCGGCGCGGACGGCCCTGGCCATTTCGGCAAGGGCCCGGTTCTTGGCTTCGGTTGGCGCCGTTGCCAGCACGCGTCCGGCGGCACGAGCCCGCCGGCCGATATCCGCCATCAGGGCCTGAACGTCACTCATCTCAACCTTGTCCAACATCTTTCCGTCCCAACTCTTTTACGCGCACGGCGTGGGTCATCTTATCGGTTTTGGTCCGCGTGTGCATCGTCCAGCACGAGATCGTCGCGATGGATCATTTCCGCGCGCCCGGGATAGCCGACGATGGCTTCGATCTCGCGGCTGTTGCGCCCTGCGATCAGCCGCGCCTCGTCATAATCATAGGCCACCAGCCCCCGGCCGATGATGCGGCCGTCCGGATCGAGCATGATCACCGCGTCGCCGCGCGAGAAGCTTCCCTGAACCTCGGTCACACCTGCGGGAAGCAGACTTTTTCCGGAGTGCAGCGCCTTCACCGCACCCATGTCGAGGCGGATCTCACCGCGCGGCTCCAGATGACCGCCGATCCAGGCCTTGCGCGCGCTCGACGTGGAGGCGATCGCCGGGAACCAGGTGCAACGTGCGCCCTCGTCCAGCTTCTTCAGAGGATGCATGGCCTTGCCGGAGGTGATCACCATGGTGGTGCCGGCCGCGGTCGCGATCTTGCCCGCGTCGATCTTGGTCTTCATGCCGCCGCGCGACAGTTCCGAGCCGGCGCTGCCCGCCATGGCTTCCACCTCGGGGGTGATCCTCGGAACCTCGGGCAGGAAAACCGCATCCGGATCGAGTGCCGGCGGCGCGGTGTAAAGACCGTCGATGTCGGACAGAAGCACCAGGCAGTCGGCGCTTGCCATGGTCGCCACCCGGGCCGCCAGACGGTCGTTGTCGCCGTAGCGGATCTCGGAGGTGGCCACGGAGTCGTTTTCGTTGATGATCGGGATCGCGCCGAGCTTCAACAGCGTGCCGATGGTGGCGCGCGCATTGAGATAGCGTCGGCGCTCTTCCGTATCGCCCAGGGTCAGGAGGATCTGGCCCGCCTGCTTGCCATGGGCGCCGAGCGCCTCCGCATAGGCCTTGGCAAGGGCGATCTGACCGGCGGCGGCCGCCGCCTGGCTTTCTTCAAGCTTCAGCGGTCCGGACGGCAGGCCCAGGATCCCGCGGCCAAGGGCGATAGAGCCGGAAGACACGATCAGCATCTCCGCGCCGCCGCGAGCGAGATCGACCACGTCGGAAATCAGCGCGTCCAGCCAGTCCTTCTTCAGCTCGCCCTTTTCGACCAGCAGCGCCGAGCCGATCTTGACGACGATGCGATTGTGGCCGGCGAGACGGCGTTTGTCGGAAGGCGTCAGGCCAGAAGACATCAGGGATGCCATCCTTCCTGCTGTTTGGAGGGCACCGCGTTGGCCGCGTCTTCCTTGTCCTTGTCGATCGCCCGCACGATCATTCGGAGCGCCCGGTCCACGTTCAGCCTGCTCTGGGAGGACAGGATCAGGGGCTTCTGGCCGCAGGCCGCCTCCAGCGAGGCGGATTTTTCCGCGATCAGTTCGTCATTCAGGGCATCGCATTTCGACAGCGCCACGATTTCAGGCTTTTCGGCCAGGCCGTGGCCATAGGCTTCCAGCTCGCCGCGCACGATCCGGTAGGCTTCGCCCGGATCCTCCTGGCCGGAGCCGTCCACCAGATGCAAGAGCACCCGGGTGCGCTCCACGTGGCCCAGGAACCGGTCGCCGAGACCGGTGCCCTCATGTGCGCCTTCGATCAGTCCGGGAATATCGGCCATGGCGAAACCGCGGCCATCGATCTCGACGATCCCGAGGTTCGGGTGCAGGGTCGTAAAGGGATAGTCGGCGATCTTCGGCTTGGCGGCAGAGACGGTCGCCAGAAAGGTCGACTTGCCCGCATTGGGCAGGCCGACCAGGCCGGCATCGGCGATCAGCTTCAGCCGGAGCCAGATCCATTTTTCCTCGCCTTCCAGGCCCGGATTGGCCCGGCGCGGCGCCTGGTTCACCGACGACTTGAAATGGGCATTGCCGAAACCGCCGTTGCCGCCCTTCAAAAGCAGCACCTTCTGGCCGACCTCGGTCAGATCGGCGATGATGGTCTCGTTGTCTTCTTCCAGGATCTGTGTCCCGACGGGCACTTTCAGCGTCACGTCGCCGCCATCGGCGCCGGTGCGGTTCTTGCCCATGCCGTGGATGCCGGTCTCGGCCTTGAAGTGCTGCTTGTAGCGGTAGTCGATCAGCGTGTTCAGGCCATCGACGCATTCGACATAGACGTTGCCGCCCTTGCCGCCGTCGCCACCGTCCGGTCCGCCGTATTCGATGTATTTCTCGCGCCGGAACGACACACAGCCCGCCCCGCCATTGCCGGAGCGCACGTAGATCTTGGCCTGATCGAGGAATTTCATTTCTTTTGTCTTTCTGTCCGTATCCCAGACCGTGACCGTCTAATTGAAGGCATTCCGATTTATCCGCAACACGGTCGACGGCCGGGCTTCACCCCGCGCCAGGCTCGCACACGTGCCCTTGCTGTCATCCGAAAAGCCAAGCTTGCGCATGACGTTAAGCGATGCCGGGTTTTCATCCATCGCCTGGCTGGTCAGTTCGTCAATCGGATGATTGGCGAACAACCAGGCCAGCGCGGCACCGGCAGCCTCGCTCATATAGCCCTGGCCCCAATAAGGCCGCCCCAGCCAATAGCCTAAAGTGGGGTCGTTCGGCAACTTGCCGAGCGAAACGCAGCCGATCAAACCGTCGCCGGCATCCAGGGCAAAGACCGTTTCGCAGCCCGACCTGCCGGTATTCGCCTGCGACAGCCAGTCGATGCCGTGATCCCGCGTATAGGGATGGGGAACGAGGGCGAGCATCTTGGAGACCTCATAGTCGCCGATCAGGTCCACGATCCGTTCCAGGTCGCCTTCGACCGGAGCACGGAGCGTCAGCCGTTCCGTTTCGATCACCGGTATCATGCCGCCGCCCTCCGGCTTTCGAAGTCGGACCGCTCCAGGCGGACGACGATGTTCGACACCTTGCGATCCAGCGCCTTGGCAAAGCGCACGGTCTTGCCGACCGGCCGGAAGCCCTGCTTGCGCAGCACCGCCCGCGAGGCGGTGTTGTCCTCATAGGCACGGGCAGCGATCGCCTGGCAATGGAACGCCTCGAACGCCCATTCAAGAACGGCTTCCGCCGCCTCGGTCGCATAACCGAAGCCGTGGAACGGACGGCCAAGCCAGTAGCCGAGCGTCGGGCAATCGGGCTGTTCTTCCAGATCGCCCGGCGCCTGGATTGCGACGGTGCCGATGAAGATACCGCCGAGGGTGATCGCGAACACCGCCTCACCGGTCATATGCTCCAGATCCAGTGCCCCCTGATGCAGAACCTTGTCGACGAAGGCTTCCGCCGCCCCGTCCTCGTAAGGCCAGGTGCAGCCGGTGAGCCAGCGGGCGACTTCGAAATCGCGGCCGCCGAGATTGGCGATCGCCTCCGCATCCCCTTCCTGGAACGGGCGCAGGACCAGGCGTCGGGTCTTCAGAACGGGAAGCGTCATGCCGACCTCCCCCATTCCTTCAGGGAGGACCAGACCGCCCGTTCCAGCGAATAACGCTCTATCGGCACGGCGCCGCCGGCCCCCACAGAGCGGATCATCGACTGGTCCCGGTACTGAAAGCCGGACTTGACCAGAACCCGGCGCGAGGCCGGGTTGGTCACCCGGCAGGCGCCCGTAAGCTCCGCCATGGTCCCGTGGGAAAAGGCATGGTCGACCAGGGCATGGACCGCCTCGGTCGCAAACCCCTGCCCCCAGAAGGGCTCGCCCAGCCAGTAGCCGATGTGAACCGGGCTGCCGGCTTCCATCTCGCCGTATTTGGCCATGCCGATGAAGCGGCCGGTGGTGTTCATCCGGATGGCGAAGGTTGCATTGTTGCCGTCAGAGGCTTGCGCACGCGCGACCAGTGCCTTGGCGTTTTCCAGGGAAAACGGGTGGGGCATCTTCGCCAGGTTCGCGGCGATCTTGTGGTTGTTGGCCAGGAACACGATGTCGGCCAGATCGTCCGTTCGCGGCGTGTCGAGCCGGATCCGGACAGCTTCCTGCGGCTCGGGGGCCGCACCCAGACAGCTTTCGTCTAAGAGACCATCACTTTCGACAACCATTTCATTCTCCAGTCAAAGTTCAAAAGAAAAGGGGAGATGGCGCCCCATCTCCCCTGTTTTCTTTGACCGGTTTTGTCTCAAACCGCCGGGGCTTAATGGGCGCCGGCGGGTTTGGAACTCACGTCGGCTTTACTCCGCTGCTTCCGCTACCGGAAGCACATTGATGTAGGTTCGCTTGTTGGCTTTCGCCTGGAACTCTACCTTGCCTTCCACGGTCGCAAAAATGGTATGGTCCTTGCCCATACCGACACCGTTACCCGGATGCCACTTGGTACCGCGTTGACGTGCAATGATGTTGCCCGGGACGACAGCTTCGCCGCCGTACTTCTTGATGCCGAGACGGCGACCTGCGGAATCGCGACCGTTACGGGACGAACCGCCTGCTTTTTTATGTGCCATGAGGATACTCCTCGCTGCTTGTTCTTCGTGTCAGGGTGGGAAACGGCGGCTTACTTGCCGGCCAGTTCCTTGGCCTGTTCGATCCAGTTGTCGCGTTCGAAGCGGCCCTTCAGGGAGAGCTCTTCTTCAACGCGGGCGACATCTTCGTCCGTCATCGCTGCGATCTGGGCGAAGGTGGTGATGCCGGCTTCGACAAGCTTCTTGGCAATCGCCGGACCCAGTCCGTTCAGCTTCTTCAGGTCGTCCGCTTCGCCTGCCGGCGCGGCGGCGGCAGCCGGTGCAGCTGCTTCTTCTTTTGCTTCAGCCTCGGCCTTCGGAGCGGCAGCCTTCTTCGGCGCTGCGGTCTTGGCGGGCTTGGCGCCACCGGTCAGGATGTCAGTCACCTTGACGAGGGTGAAAGCCTGACGATGGCCATTGCGGCGCCGGGAATTCTGGCGGCGGCGCTTCTTGAAAACGATGATCTTGCGGTTGCGGCCCTGATCGACCACTTCCGCAACGACGCTGGCTCCGTCAACGAGCGGCGCGCCGATGGTGGTGTCCGTGCCGTTTCCGACCATGAGCACTTCGTCGAAGGTGACGGTGCTGCCGGCTTCGGCATCGAGTTTTTCGACCTTCAGGAGGTCGTCTGCGGCAACGGTGTACTGCTTGCCGCCGGTCTTGATCACTGCGAACATGTCTCGCACGTCCTTCTTTTCGTTTTTGTTGCGGGCGCCCCGTTCACCGGAAAGCCCGCTTGTCTTATGTTGTTTTCGGCGCCCGCCCTGCCGGAAACCGGCGGTCCGGGTCTTTGCGATCTAAGGCTTTTTTGAAGTCTCTGATCAGGCCTGAAACAACGGGAAAGGCGGAATCTCTTCGAAAAGACTCCGCCGTTCAGCGTCGGCAATATAGTCAGGACGCCCCCCAAGTCAATCAATAAGTGCCGGTACAATGCGCCATTTCTGCCACTTCGCGGCGTTTTCTCAGCCGCACATAAAAATTGCAGAAACAGTCAAACTGCCTCTTGCAGGCCGGAAACGCCTTGTCTATGTTCCGCGCCACTTGAGACCACATACTATCCCAAGTACCGCGGAGAGGTGCCGGAGTGGTTGAACGGGGCGGTCTCGAAAACCGTTGTGCCCGCAAGGGTACCCAGGGTTCGAATCCCTGTCTCTCCGCCATTTTATTCTTTCGCGCCATCGCCTTATGCTGCATGAGCGCTTTTTTTAGCACCAAGACCCGCGGCGACCAATGTGCGCTTGAAAATAGCCTGATCGTCCAACCTACATTGCCGCGTATTCAGCCGTTTGGAACGCCTCGTGCTTCACCTGCGGAGCTTCCAGGAGGTCTATATAAAACACGGTCTCATTCGCATCCGAACGTCTGAACCCAATGTCACCGGCCATTGCCTCGATAAGCGCCTTGGAAATGCACAATCCCAGACCTGACCCGGTGGAGGTTCGCATGTTGCCGGTATCGCCTTGTTCGAATTTTTGGAACATCCGCGGTACAAGTTCCTCGGGAACACCCGGCCCCTTGTCCACGATCTCTATACGAACCTTTCCCGAACCACGCCTGACGCACGAAAGGGTCACTGCGCTTTGTTCGGGGGACACCTTGATCGCATTCGAAAGCAGATTCGACAGAACCTGCTCCAGCCTCAACGGATCGACCCATGCATGGACATTCGGGCTGTTATTGATGCAGATGACCTCAACGCCCTTTTCAGGCCGATAACTGCCGATCGCACTGACCGCTGACTGAATGATCGGGGCAAGTTCCGTGTCAATGTTTTCGACTTTCAACTTCCCCGCCTCGATCCTCTCGATTTCGAGGATATCGTTGATCATTTGCAGCAGCCGGTTCGAATTCTTGAGCGCGATATCGAGCAGCGATTTCGCCTGGGTATTTAATTGGGCTTCGTGACTTTTGACGAACAGCTTGATGGCACCAATGATGGACGTGAGAGGCGTGCGAAGTTCGTGGCTCATCGTCGACAGGAAATCGCTCTTGGCATTGTTCGCCCGCTCAGCTTCCTCCCCCAACCGGCGCAGGTTCGCCTCCAAACGGCGCTGCTCGCTCACCAGAGACGCGCTGTGCAGGGCGAACAAAAGACAGGTCGCAATGAAGCCTTGAAGAATGAAAATCCGTTCGGCGAGATCGGCCTTGACCAGATTGACAGGACCCCAGCCGAAATAGGTCCCCGCTATCGCCGTGACCGCAATCGTCAAACCCGCCACGGCGGCACCCCGAATCCCGGCGTAAAAAGAGACGATCATCAGCGGCGGGAAGGCTAAAAACAGAAGTGGTAGATCGCTCTGGATAAAAATGGCAAGCCCGACAATCAGGTTCGCCGACTGCAAAAGCCAGAACCTGAAATCGTTAAAGGCGAAGAAATCTCGCGATTTACTGGCCAAGTCTGTTCTGGAGATCAGAAGCGGGGTGACGACAAGCAAACCCAGCGCGTCAGCACAAAACCAGATTTTCAGAACGCCCTGAATCGATGCTCCAACGGCAAAATGAAGGTACACGGCGGCCAGAATAGCCGCGACGGCAGGTGCGACAACTCCGGCAATCGCAACGAATACGAGGGCATCCGAGGGCTTGCTGATGTCCAATTCGGGACGGAGACGGTGCAGAAGGCGGGACGCTATCGCGACCTCGGCGGTATTCATCAAGGCGAGCCCCAGGGCAATGTGCATGGGATCGCCGGCCAGAAGATTGGCTGCAATGTTTCCGGCATAGGCGGAAATATAGAAATAAAGGCGATTTGCCGGGGAGCACTGCAGAAGAATGCCGAGCAAGACCGCGTTCGGCAGCCAGATCATCGCAATTCTGCCCGTTTCCCGCGTCAACAGAATGCCGAACAGCGCGAGAGCCATGTAGCATACGCCCAGCAAAAAAGACTGCACCAAAGGCGAAAGTCTGAAAAACGGAGAAAGCAGGGTTACGGTTGATGCTGCATAACCGCCTTGAGCAGCAGGTGGAACAATTGCCAAGGTCACCCCTCCCGACGCATTTTATAACGCTACGTCATTATTTCTTTTTATTTTCTTATAATTATTTAAATCACATTAATATTCGAAAATAAGATTAAATATTGTAATTTATTACAAATATTTATTTGAATTACTCGATCTTTTTGTCGTAAAAATCTGAGCCACACGCAAGCTTTCCGAGGGGGCCGATCCCTCTCTCCGCCATTTCCATCCTTGCGCGACCACCTTCGGCTCGTTGAGCGCAGTGTTCCGAAGCGGGGTAGGTTCGTCCCTCATCCGTCCAATACCGAGCCTCACGCGCCGCCGCAACAATGCTGCGTATCGCCCAGGATCCAGTCCGTGTTCGTCTTCAGGTCCAGCGTGTAGTATTCGCGCCAGAGGGTGTCGCCGCATTGTCGTAGGCGACCGGTTCGCCGAAGCGGGTGGTGACGGCTTCGATCCGTGTCAGGGCGCATTCGCCGGGAAACCGCGGCTTTCCCGCGCCACCACCTCTTGCGGCCGGCCCGGCCGCCTTGAAGCCCGTCAGAGCCTTCGCATAGCTGGAGAGCCGGGGCAGCCAATACACCAGCGAACAATTCCAGCGCCTCATGGCCGACCATGGCCTCACCTGCTCGATGAGCCGGTCCGGGGATGTCAGGGACAATGTTGCGATGGGAATTGAAAACAGGCTGGGATTAGAGCATCGGGCGCTGACTTAACTCGATGTCCGAAAAACCGGCAGCAGGCCAGGATGCTTCGCAACCGCCGAGTAGTTTGTCATCCGTTTGTGGCAAGTACGGAAAGGCTCGTTTCGACGCCGGCATGCAGTCGTCCAACAGCAGCGTTCTGGCTCTGGCCGAGCAGCGCGTTTGCTAACGTGCCGGTTGGTTCAAACCCTCTCAGCCATAATCCAAGTCGATCAGTTCCACCTTCGGCAGCTGATCCTTGTGAGACACCAGGAAATTCGATTGGATGCCGAAGACGTCGCCTTGAAGGAAACGCGGCACAGCCAGTCCCGGACGAAACTCCGCCTGCCGGTTCCACCCGGCATAAAGAAACAGGTGACGGCCTGTTGCCGCGCACAGTTTTGCCACCAAGGCTCGGGTTCGGCCGAAGCCTTGTGATCGGCTCTCTCGCTGGAGACTTGCAGTGATCAACAGCAGCTTGACGCCTCGGATCTTGCGCGGCGAAGCGAGCAGCGCAAAGGTTCCGTCACTCGCCATGAGATAGCGATGAACGGGCGAGCTGATGCGTCGCCGGAACTGGTCTTTGCTCCAGAGCAGGCCGTCATTTAACAGCCCACCCCCAATGCTGTCATACTCCGCCGCAATCTCATCGATGTCTTTAAGGACGGAAATTCCCCCAGTCCCCGGTCTCCACGCGATACCCGTGGAGAGCCCGAGGCGTAGCGGAAGGACCTCATATTGGTCCAACCGGAAAAAGCGACGGTTGAGAAGTCGCGCTCCCGGGTTGGGGTAAGTATAGATGCGCGTGATCTGCTCGTCTGCCAGAGCCATCTTTAGCTTCCGGTAGATCGCACTGACGGTCGCAAAGTCCCTGTGGTCCGGCGAAACGAACAGATCGGCCAGTTCGGCCACCCTTTCAACATTCCCGTTGCAGGAGAAGAGCTTGAGAATGGCGGCCGCCTGACCGATCTTTTCTCCACCGACAAAGGCCGAAGCGACGATGACCCTGTCGTAACCGTCTTCAACAGTCCACTTGAACCGCTCCCAAGATAATTCCGCACCTGATTTTCCGAACGCGCGGCACGCGAGCTGGGATGTTCGTGCAGCGTTGAATTCACCCGCATATTCAACTTTGAGCTCTATATCCAAGACATATTCGCCTAGCTTTCGAAGCCTTGTAGTTTTTGACGATTTTCGCGGTAATTGAAAGGGCATTTGACATGAGCTTCGCCGAGTTCACCGATCTGCTCATTACGCAACTGGTGACACGCCCTTTCGCCCGAAAGTCCCGAAAGGGTTTCAGGCGTTTCAGACGGGCCTGCAGCGCGAAAATCCATGACGGCGCGCGCTGAGCGTCACGGAGAAGGCCGCCGCCAGCAGGATCAATAGACAAGGCGCGAAGGCGCCGATGCCAAGCCTGTCGAGCAGCACGCCGCCGAAAAGACCGCCCCCGGCAATCGCCGTGTTCCAGACCGTCACCAGCATGGATTGGGCAAGGTCCGCTGCTGGCCCCGCGGCCTTGGCGCTCGCGGTCTGAAACAGCGTCGCGCAGCCGCCAAAAGCAAGTCCCCAGACCCCGGCGGCCGTGTAGACGACCGCCGGCACGTCGCTCCAGAACCAGAGCCCGATCGCCGAAAGGCCGAAAAGCACGGTGCTGGCGAGAGTCAGCTCCCGCAAGCGACGATCGATCAGCACGCCCACGATCCAGATGCTCACGAGCGACGCAATGCCGAAGACCAGAAGCACGGCGTCCGTCCGCCGGACCAGGCCCGCGTCGGCGAGAAACGGCGAAATATAGGTGTAGAGAATGTTATGGGCCAGCACGAAGGCCAGAACGACGAAGAGCACGGGCCGGATGCCTGGCAGCGTGAAGACGTTTTTCAGCGACCGGCGCGCGCGCACCAGCTCGCCGGGAAAGTCCGGCACCCTGGTCAGAACCCAGATAACTAGAATGACGGTCAGCCCGCTCATCAGGCCGAAACAGGCCCGCCAGCCGACGACCGCGCCGAGAAACGTTCCCGCCGGCACGCCGAGCGACAGCGCCAACGGCGTTCCCGCCATGGCGATTGCAATCGCCCGGCCCTTGAGATGTTTGGGCGCCATGCGCGCGGCATAGCCGGCGGTCAGCGCCCAGAGCAGGCCCGCCGACACGCCGGCCACGAAGCGTGCGACCAGGGTCAATACATAGTCGCCAGACATGGCTGTGGCGGTGTTAGCCAACAGAAAGCCGACAATCGCGGCGAGCAGAAGTGGGCGACGGCGCACGCCTTGCGTAAATGTCGTCAACGGGATCGCGGCCAGGAGCGAGCCCAGAGCATAGACGGTGACAAGCTGTCCCGCCGCAGGCTCCGACACGCCGAGACCGGCACCGATTTGCGGAAGAAGCCCGGCAGGCAGCGCCTCGGTCAAGATCGTGATGAAGGCCGCCATGGAAAGCGCCAGCAGCCCGCTCCAGGGAAGATGGTCAGACACCGACGATGTCGCGGCAGAGCCAGAACCCGCGGTGACGCGATTTCCAACACCGGTCATTGGGCACCTCCCGCGCCCGAAATCGCTTCGATGTTCACGGCGAATACGGCGAGTTGCAGGGAGACGAGAAAGGTAACTTGGGACGCAGGGATCACGGGAACCTCATTCAGATATTGTTCTGACACCGTAGGTCGCACGCCGGCCGCCCCGGAAAAACAGGCTTTAATTCCGATCACTTCGGACTATATTGTCCGCTATCATGTCGATCCCCATGGATAGTTTTGGCCCGCTTAACGTCTTCGTTCAGGCGGCGGAAGCCCGCAGCTTTACGGTTGCCGGGCGTCAGCTCGGCGTATCCTCATCGGCTGTCGGCAAGGCCGTGGCACGGCTGGAGGAGCGTCTTGGTGTGCGGCTGTTTCACCGCTCAACACGCGCTATCACGCTGACGCCGGAAGGCAGCCTGTTCCTGGAGCGCTGCCGCCGCATCTTCTGCGAAATGGAGGCGGCCGAACTGGAACTCTCGCAGACGCGCGCGCACCCGAGCGGCGTGCTGCGGGTCAGCCTGCCCTTGGTCGGCATGCTGATGATGCCGACGCTGTCCGCCTTCATGCGCGCCTGGCCGGAGATCGAACTGGACCTCGACTTCACCGACCGCCTTGTCGATGTCATCGAGGAAGGTTTCGACGCGGTGATCCGCACCGGCGAAGCGAGCGATTCCAGATTGATGACACGAACGCTCGGCGCATTCGGCTACAAGCTGGTCGGCGCGCCGGCCTATTTCGAGGAATACGGCGTTCCCACAACGCCCACCGATCTCGCCGGTCATCGCTGCCTGCATCACCGTTATCCCTCGACCGGCAAGCTGGAAGAGTGGTTTCTCCCCGACGAAAACGGAACGCTGAACGCGGATATCCCAAGGACGTCCGTTTCAAGCGCCATCGAGCCGTTGCTCTATATGACCGAGCGCGGCCTTGGCATCGCCTGTCTGCCGGATTTCGCGGTGCGTGACCGGATCGCAGCAGGCGCCCTTCTAAGCGTGCTCGACGATGCAGTTCGGCGTGCCGGCACCTTTCGCATGCTCTGGCCGTCGAGCCGGCATCTTTCGCCGAAGCTGCGCGTCTTCGTCGACTTCATGGCAGAGACCCTTTTTTCCGAGCGATCACCATAGACCCGTGACGTGGGACCTGTTTGTCTCAACGGCACTGCGGACGTTCGGAGCGGAACCTCCTTCAAAGACGATAATCTCTAGATAAGGCTGGAATGGCATGAGCTCATTTAAGCGACACCGGTCTCATGCAGGATCCATCGTCGGAACGCAGCAACCTTCGGCACGGTCAATCTGCCCGGTCGGCTCTACCGCGGCTTCGGTCGACGTCTATCTCGGCGACGATATTGCCACAACGGCGTCGAACAGCACTTCGGTCGGCCTCGCTCTCGTTCAGAACTTCGACGATCAGAACATCAAACTCTGGGGAACCTGACGCACCTACCGGTATGACGACAGCACGGCCAGTTACGAAAACGGCCAGGCTGTCTTCGGCGGCGTTCTGTTCAAGTACTGAGATCGACGAACCGGCCCATGCGGCCGGGACCAATTTATCGAACGTCTATCGACAGGAAATGGCTGAGCATGGGTGCCGGGCAGACCATTGCCCGGCATCTCGACCTTCAGCACGGCACGATCGCTTCGCGCAAATAACCGTCGTAGAGATCCAGCGAAGGCTCGGCTTCTTCGGCCTCCTCCGCCGGTACGGCTTCCTCTTCCGGCGGGACGATGTAAGGCTCGTCCGGGTCCGATGCTCCATGATCCGCTCGATTTCGAGAATCCGGCCGGGCCGGATGCGAAGAATATCGCCGCCGCCGTGGGCTCCCGCCCAGTCACCTTGCTGGAGGGTGTATGCCCGACAGCCGCCGTCGCCGCCGGACCAGAAGCGGAACTCCAGCGTCTCGCCGACCTCCCCGACCTTATTCACAGTGATTTACATTTTGCGGGTTTTTGATCGGAGCCGTTGAAGATAGGCTTTCTTCATCTGACGGGGATGAGCCATCGGGGGACACATTCATTGGATGCGAGACGCTTTAGACCTGCCATTGCATTGGCGGCTTTCGCCAATGTGTTCCTTGCCCAATCAGCCCTTGCCGAAGGCCTGAAGCCTATTGAATACGTCTATGCGAACGGCACGAAGATCAAGCTGTCCGGCCAGCTCAATGTGGGCGTGCTGAGTTACGACGACGGGGCCGCCACGAACACCACCTTCGTCGACAACGACAATTCCAGTTCGCGCGCGCGCGTCCAGCTTTTCACTTCCCTGGGCGCCTGGAACCTGGAATCCGTTTTCGAAGCCGAATACCAGCCATTGGCCTCGAACACGGTCAGCCAGCTGAACAAGACGCCGAACTGGAATTTCCCGAAGACGAACATCCGGAAGGCCGAAATCATTCTGTCCAACGACATGTACGGCAAGTTCTATTTCGGACAGGGCAGCATGGCGAGCGACGGCACGGCCGAAGTGGACAAGTCGGGCACAGGGGTTATTGCCTATGCGAGCGTTTCGGATTCCGCGGCGGGATACTTCTTCCGTTTCTCCGGAGCGGGCCTGTCGAAGCGAAGGGTCGGGTCGGCGTTTTCGGATTTCGACGGCTTGAGCCGCAAGGTGCGCGTCCGCTACGACACACCGTCTTATAATGGTTTCAGCCTGCATACCTCGTGGGGCCAGGACCTGCTCGCGGAACGGAACAATCCGCTTTACGACATCGCGGCCGTCTATAATGGAGACATGGAAGCCTTCTCCATCGGTGCGGCGGCGGCCGTTGCGCGCGACACACGGACCAATACCAACATCTTTTCAGCTTCCGTTTCCGGCCTGCACAAGGAAAGCGGCGTCAGCCTGACACTCGCCACCGGCGGACGGAACGACGGGGGCATGGGGTATTACGGCTACGCCAAGCTCGGCTACGAACACAGGTTCTTCCCGGTCGGCTCCACCGCGGCTTCGGTCGACGTCTATCTCGGTGACGATATTGCCACAACGGCGTCGAACAGCACTTCGGTCGGCCTCGCTCTCGTTCAGAACTTCGACGATCAGAACATCAAACTCTGGGGAACCTGGCGCACCTACCGGTATGACGACAGCACGGCCAGTTACGAAAACAGCCAGGCTGTCTTCGGCGGCGTTCTGTTCAAGTTCTGAGATCGACGAACCGGCCCAAGCGGCCGGGACCAATTTATCGAACGTCTTTCGACAGGAAATGGCTGAGCATGGGTGCCGGGCAGACCATTGCCCGGCATCTCGACCTTCAGCACGGCACGATCGCTTCGCGCAAATAACCGTCGTAGAGATCGAGCGAAGGCTCGGCTTCTTCGGCCTCCTCCGCCGGCGCGGCTTCCTCTTCCGGCGGCACGCCGTCCGCTTCTTCCGTATTCTGTGAACCCTGATCCGCCTCAGGCATGGGCACGTCGTGGTCGAAGCCGGCCGGCCAGGCGAGTTTGCGCTCCGGGTCCTGTTCGGCGATCCGTTCGGCGGCGCGCTGCCAGATGGTCATGTAGGGGCGTGCCCGTTCATAAGCTTCCGGCGGGATCCGGATGCCGCGGACGGTTCCGGCCTGGCGTTCGTCGTAGATCAGTTGCGCGCCCGGCCACCGGCCTTCCTCTACCCCTAAGCGCATGATCCGTTCGACTTCGAGAATCCGGCCGGGCCGGATGCGGGGAACATCGGTATCGCCGTGCGCTCCCGCCCAGTCGCCGTCCTGGAGGGTGAAGGCCGACAGGTGCCCGTCGCCGTCGGACCAGAACCGGAATTCCAGCGTCTCGCCGGCTTCCCGGGCGGCTTCCAGGCGGTCGAGGGCCGTGGGCGGGGCTTCATTGTTTTCCGGGCTCTCCGGGGTTTCCGGTTTCGCGTCTCCGCTTTCCTGTTTGGCCGAAGCGACCGGCTTTCCGTCCTTCGCCGCGGTTTTGGGCTTGAGGCAGACATTTCCTGCCAGCCTCAGGTCGAAGGTGACCCAACCGTTCTTGACGAGCGGCGGATAGTCCACAAACGGATAGGCGCCGCATCCGCCATTCTTGAACCAGACATTGATCCCCCGGTAGCGGCCGCGAAGCGTCAGGCCCTCCAGGGTGGCCTCGAATTCGGGCCACCTGGAGGGGTCATTCAAATAGCCGAGCCGATAGTTGCCGCAGTTCGTCGGATAAGGGTCCTGTTCGCGCATGGTCGAAATGCCCAGGATCGTGCGTCCCCGAAGAACGGGACCGTCCGTCGTCGCGGTAAAGACGGTGTCGCCGATATTCAGCGTCGTCCACTTCCGGACATAGGCCGACAGGCTTTCGGGAACAACAGCCAGGGTTCCCGTCAGGGTGTCGCCCTTTTGGGACAGCCGGATCGTCGCGCCTTTCAGGGTGCCGACATCGACGACCCAGAGATGCGGGTCGATGGCGGGCTTGCCATTCGTGCCGGTCTTTCCGGACGCGGATTTGGTGCCGCCGCCGTCCTTGTCGCCGTCCTCTTCTGCCGATGCGGCTTCCGGTTCATTCTCATTCGGCGCAGGCTCGTTCTCATTCGACGCCTGCTCATTGGAAGAGGTCCCGTTTCCGGCCGCCGCCACGGCGCGCCTCTCGGAGGTCGCTCCGGAGGCGCCGGCGGGGCAAAAGACCTGTCCGCCCCGTTCACTGTAGTCACGCGCGCCGGTCAGTCCCTCGCAGACGGCTGCAAGATCGACCGGCTGCAGGGAAAATCCGCCGGTCGCGCCCGGCTGGCTGCAGTAATGCGGGTTCTCGGGCCGGCCGGTCACGAACTGGTAGCTGCTATTGGGGAAGTTTTCGCGGCAGTATTCGACGAAGTCATCGGCCTCAAGCGGGCCGCCCCTTGCCTGCTGCGGTCCCGGACCGGCGGCGCAGATGATCCGGTCACCGATGGTGCGGAACTGCCGGCTTCCCGTCGTCAGCTCGCAGGTTCTTTCAAGGTCGATCCCCTGCAGGGTGCCGCCCTGGCTGCAATAGTGGCCGGCGCCCCAGCTCTGGTTCCGCTTGACATAGGCGCTGTTGGGAAAGGCCTCGCGGCAAAACGCGCTGAAATCGGCGTCCTGCTCCGCAGATGCCGATTGCGCGTAAGCAGCCGGTGCAAGGCCAAAAAGGAAAGCGAAGCCGCTTATGAGGACTGCCGGTCTGTTCATGGCACAGGTCTCCCGTAATCTGGTGGTTCGCACAGATGCTGAAGTCGCCTGTTATGGCTTGTATGAACTGACCTTACGGCAGGTCACACCGCCGCGATGTGCGCGACGTCACAGTCTGACCCTTTCTGCGGAGCCGCCTGATGTGTCAGTCCAGCAGCCCAAATCCCTGGCGTCAGTCGCCCGCAAGGAAGAAGACCATCTTCCAGCCATCGGGGCGCCGTTCGAAGCGGGCGCGGTAGTCGACGGCGCTGCGCAGATGGACCTTGTCGACGAAGCCGGTCTCGCCGGTTTCAAGGCGCACTTTCTGGAAGCTGGTGCCCTCGCCACCGTCGATCACCTCAACGATATCGTAGGCGAGGACTTTTTCGACCGCGCCATGCCGGTTCGGCCGGTCCCGCATGGGAACGTCACGATCGATGACGAAATACGTCGTGAACGGGTCGTCGTTTTCGCCCAGTTCCACGGTCCAAGTATAGGGGGCATCGAAGGCGTCCGGACCGTCCGCCTTGCCGCCGAGGCGCAGCATCTCTTCAAGGGCGTCCCAGTAGCCCTCGCGCATGCCGGCCGCCTGGTCCTTGTATTCGTCGGCCAGATCGTCCTCCGACAGGGTCAGGAACGACCGCAGCGCATCGTGACCGGTATCGCCGCCGAAACTGAGTTCGACGTCTTTCGATGCGCTGGCTACGACCGCTTCCACGTCACGCCGGGCGATGGCGGCCAGCAGGTCGTTTCGGTAGGCCTCGAATCCTTGAACTTGTGCCGCCTCGTCCACCGGGAGCGCCTTGCGTTCCGCTGCAAGGGCAAACGACCCTGCCAGCGACAGGGATCCGAAAAACAGGACGGCGGCCAACTTTTGTCTTGTCGGGATCACGGGCATACCTCGCGCAATTGGAGACAGGATAGCACAAAGTCCGGTCCGCTGCCTCCGCCGGCGTCGTCACACGAACCCCGGCGCCGTTTGCCTAAATCCCGGGCGGAAGCTTGGAGCGCATCATTTCTCTTCGGTCGATGGTGTCGCCGTCGACAATGAAGGTGCCGTCTCCCACCGCGTGGATCGTTCTTCGCTCCTTGCGGGTGCTGTCGAACCAGGCGGCGACGCCCTGAAGGATGACGATGCTGTGCCGGTCGGCGAAGTCGACCACCCGGCATTCGATATTGGCGAGGCACTCCGCAATGAGCGGTGCGCGGACGTGGCTCGCCTTGGCGCGGGTCAGGCCGAATTTCTCGAATTTGTCCGTATCCGCGCCGGAACAGACCCCGATGCCGACGGCCGTGTCGATCAGGTCGACCGTCGGGATGGACAGCACGCATTCCTTCGAGTCTCGCAGGGCCGCATAGGAATGGTTCCAGGGCCCGGTGGTGATCGCGAATTCGGCGGAAAAGCCCAGCACCATGGTCCAGGTGATGGTCATGACGTTGTCCCTGGCGCCGTCATGGGTGGTCACCAGAACGACCGGCCCCGGTTCGATCAGCGTGAAGGCCCTGTTGAGGTCGAGTTCGTCCATCGCATCCCTTCCCGTCAAATAACGGCACCCAAGAGCAGACCTTCACGCTCACGGGCAGCCTTAGGCAGGAGGGTAAGGCAAAGGCTGCTTTCGGGAAAGCGGCAACGCGCCTCAGACCACGTTGCGTTCGCGGTAGGTCTGCAGGAACGAGCGGACGCGGGCGTCGTCGGGCTCGCGGCCGAAGATGTCGGCGGGCGGGGCGCAGGTGACGAGGCGGCCGGCGTCGAGGAAAGCCACCCGGTCGGCGACGTGGGCGGCAAAGCCCATCTCGTGGGTGACGACCACCATGGTCATGCCTTCCGCCGCCATTTCCTTCATGACGGCGAGCACCTCGCCGACCAGTTCCGGATCGAGCGCCGAGGTCGGCTCGTCGAACAGCATCACCCTTGGTTCCATGGCAATGGCGCGGGCGATCGCCACGCGCTGCTGCTGACCGCCGGAGAGGTTGGCCGGATAGCTCTGCGCCTTGTCGGAAAGATGCACCTTTTTCAGCGCGGCCTCGGCCTTCTCGCGGGCCGCGGCCTTGCCTATCCCCTTCACCTGGATCAGCGCCTCGGCGACGTTTTCCAGCGCCGTCATGTGCGGCCACAGATTGAACTGCTGGAACACCATGCCGATGTGCTGGCGCTGCTTGCGCAAGGTGCCGGAAGACCGGGCCTTGCGGGGCGAGACATCTTCCTGCCAGCCGATGAGTTCGCCGTCGAGGCGGACCTCGCCGGTGTCATAGGCTTCCAGGAAGTTCAGGCAGCGCAAAAGCGTGCTCTTGCCCGAGCCGGACGGCCCGATCAGGCACAGCACCTCGGAGCGGTTGACGTCCAGGGTGACGTCGCGCAGGGCGACGAAGTCGTCGAAGGACTTGCCCATGTTGCGCACCGTGATGATCGGTTCGCCGGCGCCATTGGAATTCGGTGTCGTGTCGGCCATGGTCAGATCAGATCCCGTTTGTTCATCAGGCGCGTTTTCAGGCGCGTTTTCAGGCGCGTTTCAGGTGGCGCGTCACCCGCGCTTCGACCCGGCCGCCCAGCCAGTTGGTACCGATCACCATCAGCCAGTAGAACAGCGACAGCACCAGGAAGGGTTCGACATAGGTGAAGGTTTCAGCCGCCATGGTCTGGGTCTCGTAGAGCAGCTCCGGCACGGTAACGACGGAAAGGATCGCGGTTTCTTTGGTCAGGATGATGAAGAAGTTGGTGAGCGGCGGCGTAATCGGCACCAGCATCTGCGGCAGGACGATCCGGCGCAGGATGGTGACTTCGGAAAGGCCTACGCAGCGTGCCGCCTCGACCTGACCTTTTGGGACCGCGTTGAAGCCGGAGCGGAAGATTTCGGAAAAATAGGGACTGCCGTAGACGACGAAGCTCAGGATGCCCGCCTGGACCGGCGTCAGCACCAGTCCGAGGTACGGGCCGCCGTAATAAAGGATGAAGAGCTGGATCATGAACGGCGTACCGCGGATCACCTCCACATAGGCGTAGATCACCCAGCGCACCGGCGCGACGCTCCAGCGGTAGAGGCAGGCGATCACGAAGCCGAGCACGAGGCCGCCGAGGGAGCCGGCTGCCCAGCACAGGATGGTAACGCCGAAGCCGCGGAGGAGAGCCGGTCCGTACCGGACGAAGAGATCAAATTCCATCGTCCGCCCTCATCCGGCCTGAAGCCGTCTTTCGGCCAGCCGGCCGAGACCGGAAATGACCAGGTTGATCAGGAAGTAGATCGCGGCGGCCGCGATGTAGATCTCCAGCGGCCGGTAGGTCTGGCCGGTGATGTTCTGGGAGATCCGGGTCAGCTCGCCAATGCCGACGACCGAGGCCAGCGAGGACACCTTGACCAGGAGAATGAGTTCGTTGACCAGCGACGGCAGGCCGATGCGGACCGCCTGGGGCACCAGGATGCGCTTCCACAGGGAAAAGGTCGGGATGCCCAGCGCATGGGCGGCTTCCGTCTGGCCGGCGGGAATGGCCCGCAGCGCGCCGCGCAGGATCTCCGCCGTATAGGCGGCCGAACACAGGCCGACGGCCAGGATGGCGGCGGCGATCGCCGGCAGGTCGAGGCCCACATAGGGCAGCATGTAATAGGCCATCAGCAGCTGCACGAGCAGCGGCACGCCGCGAAAGAAGGAAATGTAGAGGGCCGCCAGATTGGCGAACAGCGGATTTTTCGAAATCCGCGCCGCGCACAGGAACACGCCCCAGGTGACGCTGATCGCCATTCCGGCGACCGAGATCAGCAGGGTCCAGCGGGCCGCGGCTAGAAGGTAAGGCAGATTGTGCCAGATGACGTCGAAGGAAAAATTCACGCCTTCGCTCTCCGCTTTTACGATGCGGGCACTATGACAGTGAAAAGCCCGGCAGGGGATGCCCCGCCGGGCTCCGTTGTCAGGTTACTTGACGTCGGGCATGGAGGTCGGCAGGTCCGGAGCGGTGCCGAGCCACTTTTCGTTGATCGCCTTGAGGCGGCCGTCCTCATGCATTTTCAGGATGGCGTCGTTGATGGCGGCGATCAGCGTCTTGCTGTCTTCGCCGCCGGTGCCCACCCAGCCGAAATATTTCGGATCGCCGAAGGGCGGCATCACCATTTCGAACAGGCCCGGGCGCTGCACGGAGGCATAGCCCATCAGCGGCATGGAGTTGGCGACCGCCTGAATGCGGCCGGCGGCGAGGTCTGCGAGGGCTTCGTCGATATTGACGTATTCACGCACGTCGGCCGGCGGGTTGAGGGTCGCGGAGAAGGCCTTCAGCTGTTCCAGCTGGGCGGAGCCCTTCTGGGAACCGACCGCCTTGCCGGCAATGTCTTCCGGCTTGGATATGCTATCATCGCCGGCCTTCTTGGCAAGGGCCACGGTCGCATTGCCGATCGGCAGGGTGAAGTTGTAGCGCTTCATGCGTTCGGCGGTGATGGTGACCGGCGCGTTGACGAAGTCGAACTTGCCAGCTTCCAGGCCGGGCAGGATCGACTGCCAGGGCAGATCGAGGAACTCGACCTCGACGCCCAGTTCCTTGGCGACCTCGGTGAAGAGGTCGTGGCAGATGCCTTCGTACTTGCCGTCGACCAAAAGGTCGAAGGGTGCGTAGTGCATTTCCGTGGCAGCGGTGATCTTGCCCTTTGCCTTGATGTCGGCGAGCTGATCCGCGTGGGCGGCACCGGCCAGCCCGAGGCTGACGCCGACGACGGCTGCAAATCCAATCAGTTTCGATTTCATGTGAGCTGTTCTCCTGTTGTCCGGTTAGGTCTTGTCGTTCTTGTTATTCAGCGGGACCGAGGATCCCGGGAAGGTTCAAGTGATGGTCCTTTGCACAGTCAATTGCGATCTGATAACCGGCGTCCGCGTGGCGCATGACCCCGCTCGCGGGGTCGTTCCACAGCACGCGGGCAATCCGTTCATCAGCTTCTTTCGTGCCATCGCAGCAGATCACCATGCCGGAATGCTGGGAGAAGCCCATGCCGACACCGCCACCGTGATGGAGCGAAACCCAGGTTGCGCCGGAGGCGCAGTTCAATAGCGCGTTCAGGAGCGGCCAGTCGGAGACCGCGTCCGATCCGTCCTGCATGGCCTCCGTCTCCCGGTTGGGGGAGGCGACCGAGCCGGAATCCAGATGGTCGCGGCCGATTACGACCGGCGCCTTCAGTTCGCCGGTGCGCACCATTTCGTTGAAGGCAAGCCCGAGACGATCGCGCTGACCGAGACCGACCCAGCAGATCCGCGCCGGAAGGCCCTGGAAGGCAATCCGTTCGCGCGCCATGTCGAGCCAGTTGTGCAGGTGTTCGTCATCGGGGATGAGCTCCTTCACCTTGGCATCGGTCTTGTAGATATCCTCCGGGTCGCCGGAAAGCGCGCACCAGCGGAACGGGCCGATGCCCTTGCAGAACAGCGGCCGGATATAGGCGGGCACGAAGCCGGGGAAAGCGAAGGCGTTCTCGAAGCCTTCGTCCAAAGCGACCTGACGGATGTTGTTGCCGTAGTCGAGGGTTGGAATGCCCCGGTTCCAGAAGGCGACCATGGCTTCCACATGCTCGCGCATGGAGGCGCGCGCCGCCTTTTCCACCGCCTTCGGATCGCTCTCGCGTTTGGCGCGCCATTCGCCCAGCGTCCAGCCCTTGGGCAGATACCCGTTGATCGGATCGTGGGCGGAGGTCTGGTCGGTGACGATATCCGGGTGAATGCCACGAGCGACCAGTTCGGGGAAGATGTCGGCGGCATTGCCGAGCAGGCCGACGGACTTTGCCTTGCCCGCCTTTGTCCAGGCATCGATCATCGCCAGCGCCTCGTCGAGGGAGGTGGCCTTCTCGTCGACATAGCGGGTGCGCAGACGGAAATCGATGCGGGCCTCGTCGCATTCGACCGCCAGGCAGCAGGCGCCCGCCATGACGGCGGCGAGCGGCTGGGCGCCGCCCATGCCGCCCAGACCGGCGGTCAGGATCCACTTGCCATTGAGGTTGCCGCCATAATGCTGACGGCCCGCCTCGGCGAAGGTTTCGTAGGTGCCCTGGACGATGCCCTGGGTGCCAATATAGATCCATGAGCCGGCGGTCATCTGGCCGTACATGGCCAGGCCCTTCTTATCCAGCTCGTTGAAATGGTCCCAGGTCGCCCAGTGGGGCACCAGGTTGGAATTGGCGATCAGGACCCGCGGCGCATCCCTGTAGGTCTTGAACACGCCGACCGGCTTGCCGGACTGGACCAGCAGGGTCTCGGTCTCTTCAAGGCTTTTCAGCGCGGCAACGATCCGGTCGAAGTCGTCCCATGTACGGGCCGCGCGGCCGATGCCGCCGTAGACGACCAGCTCATGGGGGTTTTCCGCCACGTCCGGATGCAGGTTGTTCATCAGCATCCGCAGCGGCGCCTCGGTCAGCCAGGACCTGGCGTTCAGCTCCGTTCCGGTCGGCGGAAACACGTCGCGGGTGTTGTGGCGGCGGTCAGCCATGGAAGTTCCTCCGGTCATCTTGTTGTTTCCTTACCGCCGGTCTTCGGGAGATTGCCGGCGACCCTGGCGAGTTCGTCCAGCATTTCCTTCAGATGCACCCGAAGCCGCTCCGCCTTGTCCATGTCATAGGCAAAGGGCGCCGCTTCGGTTGAAAGATGGGTCGATTGGGCGAGTTCCATCTGGATGGCGTGAACGCCGGTTTCCGGGCGGCCGTAATGGCGCGTTGTCCAGCCGCCCTTGAAGCGGCCGTTGAGAACGCTGGTGTAGCCGTCCGCCGCCCTGGCGCGGGCGACGATCGCGGCCTCAACGGCCGGCGCGCAGGTGGTGCCGCCATTGGTGCCGATATTGAAATCCGGCAGCGTGCCCTCGAACAGGAAAGGCACGACAGAGCGGATCGAATGGCAGTCGTAGAGGATCGCGACGCCGTGTAGCTCCCTCACCCGCTCGACCTCGGCGGCAAGCGCATCGTGATAGGCGGCATGCCAGGTCTTCCGGCGCTGCTCGATCTCGTCGGGTGACGGTTCTTCGCCTTCCAGATAGATCGGGCGGCCGTCGAAATCGGTCACCGGGCAGAGCGAGGTGGTGTTCTGCCCCGGATAAAGGCTGATGCCTTCCGGATCGCGGTTGGCGTCGATGACGTAGCGGTGGAAAGTGGCGCAGACCATGGTCGCGCCGGGCAGCAGGTTGGAATAGAGCCGGTCCACATGCCAGTCGGTGTCGGCGATGGCGAGGCCCGTGTCATTGAGCCGGGCGCGGATGTCGTCGGGGATGAAGGTGCCCGCGTGGGGCACACCGAGAATGACCGGGCTGTCGCCGGCGAAGATCTCGACGGGCTTCATGATTGCCATCCCAGATCGAGAAGCTTCTCTTGGGACGCTGCCGCCGCAACGGCGCCGGAGGAGACAAGACCGGCGGCCCATTTGATGTCGGGCGCCAGATAGCGGTCGGTTTCGAGCGGTGCCACATCCTGACGCAGGCGATCGATCACATCCTGCAGCGGTGCGCTGGTCTTCAGCGGCGCACGGCACTCGATGCCCAGGGACGCGCAGAGCAGTTCCACGCCGAGGATATTGGCGAGATTGGCGTTCATCCGGCCGAGCCGGCGCGCGCCGTGGGCCGCCATGGAGACATGATCTTCCTGGTTGGCGCTGGTCGGCGTGGAATCCGTGGAACAGGGGTGGGCCAGGTGCTTGTTCTCGCTCATCAGGGCGGCCGTGGTCACTTCCGCGATCATCAGGCCGGAATTCAGCCCCGGATCCATGGCGAGAAACGGCGGCAGGTCGAAGGAGAGCGTCGGATCGACCATCAGCGCGACACGCCTTTGGGCAATCGAGCCGATCTCGGCCAGGGCAAGGGCGATCTGGTCGGCGGCAAAGGCGACCGGTTCCGCATGAAAATTGCCGCCGGAAACGATCCGGTCCGCCTCGGTCAGGACAAGCGGATTGTCGGTCGCCGCATTGGCCTCGATTTCCAGCGTCCGCCCGGCCATGCGCAAGAGATCGACACAGGCGCCGACGACCTGGGGCTGGCAGCGGATGCAATAGGGATCCTGGACCCGGCTGTCGCCGTCCCGGTGGCTTTCGCGGATTTCAGACCCCTGCATCAGGTCGCGCATGGCGGCAGCCACCTCGATCTGGCCGCGATGGCCGCGCAGGGCATGGATTTCCGGCAGGAGCGGCGCGGTGGACCCCATGATGGCGTCGGTCGAAAGCGACGAGGTCACCAGGCAGGCCTGCGCCAGGGCCCAGCCGTCGAACAGGCCGGCAAGCGCGTAGGCGGTCGAGAACTGGGTACCGTTGATGAGGCCAAGGCCTTCCTTCGGGCCGAGCACCACCGGCGCTAGACCGGCCCTTTTCAGGGCCTCCGCGCCGGACAGACGTTCGCCGTCGAAATCCGCCTCGCCTTCGCCGATCATCACGGCGGTCATGTGGGCGAGCGGCGCCAGGTCGCCGGAGGCGCCGACCGAACCCTGAGACGGAACGACCGGCCGGACGCCCTTTGCCAGCATGTCCTCGATCAGCTCCAAGATTTCCCAGCGCACGCCGGAGGCGCCGCGCGACAAAGACAGCAGCTTCAGCACCATCATCAGCCGGACGACCGCAGCCTCGGTCTCATCGCCCACGCCGGAACAATGGGACAGGATCAGGTTGCGCTGGAGGGTGGCCGTGTCCTTCGGTGCGATCTTGACGCTGGCGAGCTTGCCGAAGCCGGTGTTGACGCCATAGACCGCCTCGGAGCCGAGTGCCGCCTGCCGGACACGCTCCGCCGCCGCGTCGATGGCGGGCTTCGCGGCGCGGTCGATCGTGACCGGAACTGCGGATCGATAGACCTTCTCCAGGTCTTCCAGCGTGACGGCACCGGGAATGAGAACAATGCCGGTCATGCGGCACCTCCGAAAATGCGCCGGTTGAGCGGATTGAAGCCGATCCTGTAGCTGAGTTCGGCGGGGTGTTCGACATCCCAGACGGCCAGATCGGCCCGTTTTCCGGCCCTCAGGGTACCACAATCATCAAGGCCAAGCGCCTGCGCCGCATGGCGCGTTGCCCCGGCCAGCGCCTCTTCCGGCGTCATGCGGAACAGGGTGCAGGCCATATTCATGGTGAGCAGCAGGGACGTGAGCGGCGAGGAGCCAGGGTTGCAGTCGGTGGCGATCGCCATCGCTACGCCGTGTTTCCGGAAGAGATCGACCGGCGGCAATTGGCTTTCGCGCAGCGTATAGAAGGCGCCGGGGAGGATCACGGCGACACTGCCGCTTTCCGCCATGGCCGTGACGCCCGCCTCATCGAGATATTCCAGGTGATCGGCTGACAGGGCTCCGTAGCGGGCCGCAAGCGCCGCGCCGCCCAGATTGGATAGCTGCTCGGCGTGAAGCTTGACCGGCAGGCCGAGGTCCTTCGCGAGATCGAACACCCGGGCGATCTGCTCCGGAGAAAACGCGATGCCCTCGCAGAAACCGTCGACCGCATCGACCAGGCCCTCCGCTTGGGCTGCCTTCAGCGCCGGCAGGCAGACCTCGGACAGATAACGGTCCGGCTCGTCCTTGAATTCGGCCGGGATCGCGTGGGCGCCGAGGAAACTGGTCTTCACCCGTACCGGGCGTTGTTCGCTGACCTTGCGGGCGACGCGCAGCATGCGCAGTTCCGTCTCGATATCGAGACCGTAGCCGGACTTGATCTCCAGCACGGTGATGCCTTCGGCAAGGAGCGCATCGACCCGTTTGAGGGCATCGGCCAGAAGCGCATCCTCGCCGGCCTCGCGGGTCGCGCGCACCGTTGAGACGATGCCGCCGCCGGCACGGGCGACTTCTTCGTAGCTTGCGCCTTCAAGGCGCATTTCGAACTCGCGGGCGCGGTTGCCGCCAAAGACCACATGGGTGTGGCAGTCGATCAGGCCCGGCGTCACCAGGCGTCCGCCGAGATCTTCCGCTGGCAGGTTCGAAAATCCGGATGGCAGGTCTGCTGCCGGTCCGCACCAGGCTATTTTGCCTGACTCTATCACCACTGCACCGTGCTCGATCAGGCCGTAGGCAGCGCCTTCCGGCTCCATGGTGGCAAGCTTGGCGTTGGTGAGGAGAGTTGCCGACACGGTCCATTCCAGGGCTTGATTAAATTGTGATATAAGAGATTATGCATGCACATATTAACCTGTCAACGCGGATGAATGCCATGCAGACGCTTTCCGGTTTCCCTGCCCCCGCGCGCGGCCAGACCCTTTTCGCGGACACGGCCCTGACACCTTCGGGCTGGCGGGAAAACGTGCGCGTGGTGATCGGTCCGGACGGCAGGATCGCAGACGTCTCGGAAGGCGCGGCACCGGAAGGCACCCGCGTCGGCACGCTGCTTCCCGCCCCGGTCAACCTCCACAGCCACGCCTTTCAGCGCGCCATGGCCGGCATGAGCGAGCGGCGCGGTTCCGAAAGCCGCGACACGTTCTGGACCTGGCGACAGATCATGTTCCGCTTCCTTGACGTATTGACCCCGGAGGACATCGAGGCGATCGCCGCCTTCGTGCAGATGGAAATGCTGGAGGCGGGCTACGCGGCCGTCGCCGAGTTCCACTACGTCCACCACCAGCCGGGCGGCACGCCTTACGACAACATTGCCGAACTGTCGGAGCGGATCGCCGCAGCCGGCAGCACCACCGGCATCGGCCTGACCCTGCTGCCGGTGCTCTACAGCCAGGGCGGTTGCGACGGCCGGCCGCTCGGCGACGGCCAGATCCGCTTCGGCAATGATTTCGACCGGTTCGCGAGGCTGCACGAGGCAGCGGCAAAGACGATCGCAACGCTTCCCGGCGATGCCCGGATCGGCGTCGCGCCCCATTCGCTGCGCGCCGTGACACGGGAAGACCTCGCCCGCTGCGTGGAGCTTGCCGGCACGGCACCGCTGCACATGCATCTCGCCGAACAGGTGAAGGAAGTCGAAGAGGTCGAGGCGGCTTACGGCAAGCGCCCTGTGGACTGGCTGCTGGACACGCATGATGTAACGGAGAGCTGGTGCCTGATCCACTGCACCCAGATGACGGCTACCGAAACCACCGGCCTCGCGGCAACGGGCGCCGTTGCCGGTCTCTGCCCCATCACCGAATCGAGCCTCGGCGACGGCATTTTCGACGGCGTGAACTATCTCGCCGCCAAGGGCAAGTTCGGTATCGGCTCGGATTCCAATATCCGCATTTCACTGTCTGAAGAACTGCGCACCTTCGAATATTCGCAGCGCCTGCGCGACAAATGCCGGGCCAGCGTCGCCACACCGGATCAGTCCACCGGACGGGTGCTTTACGAAACCGTGGTTGCAGGTGGCGCTCAGGCGGCGGGGCGCACTTCAGGGGCGCTCGCGCCCGGCCAGTATGCCGACCTGCTTGCGCTGGACGGCACAGCCCTCGATCTCGACGGCACCAAGGGCGACGAAACTCTCGACACCTGGATCTTCGCAGGAGACGACCGGATGGTCGCCGACGTCTGGTCCGCGGGGCGGCATGTGGTCACCGGGGGGCGACATCGCGACGGTGAGGCGATAAGAGACCGCTACCGGACAACCATGCGGGCATTGAGGCAGAAACTTTGACACTTCGCGAAGCCAATTCCTGGATCCAGATCCGGGAGGAACTGCTGCGCCGGATCCACGCACGGGTCTGGAAACCGGGAGACCTCATTCCGGGCGAGGTCGAGCTGGCGGAGGAATTCGGCTGCGCCCGCACCACGGTCAACCGGGCGCTCCGGGACCTGGCGGAGACGGGCCTTGTCACGAGGCGGCGCAAGGCCGGCACGCGGATCGCCGTCAACCCGCCGCACAAGGCGACCCTGACCATTCCCATCGTGCGCGAGGAAGTCGAGGCGCGCGGCGCCACCTATCGGCACGCCGTGCTGGAACGGGAGATCCGCAAACTGCCGCCGCATCTGGGCGGCGCCTTCCGCCTGGCCGACGGTGCCGACGTCCTGTTCCTGCGCAGCATGCATTATGCGGACGATCAGCCGTTCATCTACGAGGAACGCTACACCAACCTTTCCGCGGTGCCGTCAATGGCGGAAACCGAGTTCAAGGATATCAGCGCCAACGAGTGGCTGGTCCAGACCGCGCCCTACACCGGCGGCGACATGGTTTTCTTTGCAGCCAATGCGGACGAGACCTTGAGCACCCATTTCGGCGCCCCGGTCGGCACCGCGCTGTTCGTGGTCGAACGCACCACCTGGAATGGAGACGAGCCGATCACCCATGTGCGCATGACCTACGCACCGGGCTACCGCATGCGCACCAGCCTTTAGAGCCTGAACCGCGAAGCGTACCCACGCCCGCTCCACAGGACCCGATCAGGAAATTTCCTCCGATTCCGGGGAACAAACCGGCCGGACCCTCGTTATAACAGGTAGACCGGTTTTAACGGGGGACCAAGGGTGAGCAAAGAGTACAAGGAAAACAGCATCACACTGCCCGGCGCGATTTCGATGGGAACCGGGGTTATGATCGGTGCTGGTATTTTCGCGCTGACGGGCCAGATCGCCGAACTGGCAGGTCCCTGGTTTCCCTTGTCCTTCATCGCCGGCGCGGTGGTCACCGCCTTCAGCGCCTACACCTATATCAAGATGTCGAATGCGTTTCCCTCGGCTGGCGGGATCGCCATGATCCTGCAAAAAGCTTACGGTCCGTCGACGGTGGCCGCGGGCGCGGCGCTGCTGATGGCGCTATCGATGGTCATCAACGAGAGCCTCGTCGCACGAACCTTTGCCAGCTATGTCTTGCGCGGTCTTGATGTCGGCCAGTCTGAAGTCCTGATCCCGATTCTCGGGGTGGGCCTGATCGTCTTTGCCTATCTGGTCAATGTGGCGGGCAACAAGTCGGTCGGGCTGTTCTCGGTGGTGATGGCGGTCATCAAGGTCGCCGGTATCGGCCTTTTCGGTGCTGCAGCCCTATGGGCTTCCGGCATTTCCTTCAAGGCCACCGGGACGGGCGACGACTTCGGAATTGCCGGGTTTGTGGCGTCCATCGCGCTGTCGATCCTGGCTTTCAAGGGCTTCACAACGATTACCAACAGCGGTGCGGAGATCACCGAACCGCATCGCAATGTGGGCCGGGCCATCGTCATATCGATCTGCATCTGCGTGGTCGTCTATCTCCTGGTCGCACTGGCCGTCGGCTCTTCGCTGAGTCTCGACAAGATCATCCAGACCAAAAACTATTCGCTGGCAGAGGCCGCGGAACCGGCCCTGGGATCCATCGGGTTTTACCTGACCGTTCTCCTGGCCATCGTTGCGACCGCATCCGGACTGATCGCCAGCATTTTTGCCGTTTCGCGCATGCTGGCCATGCTGACCGACATGAAACTGATCCCGCACAGCCATTTCGGCATGCCGGGCAGGATCCGCGACCATACGCTCGTCTACACCGTGGTGATTGCCGCGTTGCTGACGGTTTTTTTCGACCTCAGCCGGATCGCATCCCTCGGCGCGTTTTTCTATCTCGTCATGGATATCCTGATCCACTGGGGCGTGTTTCGCGCGCTGCGTCGGGAAATCGATGCGTCGGGCTGGATCATGATCTGCGCGATCGTCTTGGATCTCGTCGTTCTTGCGGCCCTTGCAATTCTCAAATGGCAACAGGACCCGCTCATCGTTTATGCAGCGGCGATCGGAATGGCCCTCGTTTTCATTTTCGAATACTGGTTCCTGTCCCGTGCCGGCCCGCCTCCCGAACACGAACACCACGGAAACCACTAGGGGACGGCCCCTTTAGAGGCGCGCGGGAAAATCCGCTTGACCTTCCACCCGCTGGAACCCTGATCTAGTAACCTACCTCTTTTGGGAAGGCGGCTGGAAAAATCGGTCCGCGGAAGCTATCAATTACAAATGCGCAGATTTTTGATCGCACTTCTGATCCTTGTCGTTGCCGGCATGCATTCCATGGCGGCACAGGGACCTGCATCTGCAGCGCCGCTCGCCGTCGCTGCGGATGCGCTGCAGGACGGCAACACGAAGCAGACGATCACACCTGCGTCCGGCAACGGCCATGAGACCATGAGCTGCTGCAAGAAATTGTCCGGGTCAAAGGGATCGCTGGACGGGTCATCCTGCCCGATGGATTGCCTGGGCCTGATCGTGACGGTTCCGATGCCTCTCACTAGACTATCGGAAACCGCCGAAGCGCATTCGGTACACCGGCATCAGCCGATCGTGCTTTACGGGAACGACCCTCCCCCAATTGCAGCCTGACATCCCTGCGGATCCTGACGGCCGAAGGACATCAGCCGTCGGTCTGCCCCCGTTTTCGAGGCGTTGCGCCGGGACCGGAATGAATTTGCACGCGTTCCGTCGCACACCGCTTCACAGGCGAATCCCATTTTCCGATACAATCAATCGAGACGCATAAACATGAACAGGACCCCTCTCTTCGCAGCCGCAATCCTTGCCGGCTCCCTGTTTTCCCTGCCGGTTCACGCCGGAGACGAAAACACCATCACGGTCTTCAAATCGCCCTGGTGCGGATGCTGCAAGATCTGGACGGACGCCGTGGAGGCGGCCGGCTACAAGGTGATCGTGCAGGACATGGAAGACCTCACCGCGATCAAGAAACAGGCGGGCATCCCGGAAACCATGGAAGCCTGCCACACCGCGGTGATGGGCAACGGCACGAAATATATCCTTGAAGGCCACGTGCCGCTGGAAGCGATCGACAAGATGATGAGCGAACGGCCCGACATACGCGGCCTGGCTGTGCCCGGCATGCCCAGCGGGTCGCTTGGCATGGGCTATGACAAGGACGCGAAATACACGGTTTACGCCCTTGGTCAGACGGCTTCGGAAAGCCCCAAACCTTATTATCAGGCCGGCCAGTAACGGCGGGTGGGCGAGCCCTTCGGGGCTCGCCTTGGCTCGGCGTCAAACTTTCGAGTTGGAGGCCGCGAGCGGGCGGGTGCCGGTGATATGCGCCCAGGCCGGGCGTTCGATCAGGAAGGTACCCATGCCTGTTTTCCTGATCAGCCAGAACATCACGGCCGGAGCTGCAGTCGACAGCACGAGCACGAGGGTGCTGAGCGCTCCGGTATCTGTGATCAGACCGCTCCAAAGCGCGACGCCCCGGACGATCGACATCGGGACCGTGAAGGCCAGATAGATGACGAGCGAATGTTCGCCCAGCCACCTGAGCCAGTCCATGGCCCGCACCTTTGCCAGAAGGGCACTGGAAACGCACAGAGCCAGAGCGCCTGTCAGCGCGAGGGCAAGATGGAGCGGCGGGAAGGCCGCGTAGCCCATCTGCATGCCCATGGGCAGGACCTCGTACCCCGGAGAGAAGACGAGAAGCCCGTTTACGACGGCCCATGCGGCAAGGGCGCCAAGCGCCTGCCACGGGTGCGTCTGCGCCCAGCAGACAGCGCGAAACACATGCGGCGCAAACAGGTAGCCGGCGTAGAAGAAGATGAAATAGGCGGCGAACTGCTGGACGATGTAACTGGCGGATTCGATCTGCGCCATCTGCAGGGCCGCGGCGAGAGGCACGACGACCCAATGCGGAATGCGGAACTGCCGGCACAGCTTGACCACAACGCTGACCACGCCGAGCATGTAGATGAACCACAGGACACCGTAAGGCTGAACGACCGCCACGGCCATGTCATGGGTCATGGCGGCAGGCGACCTTGAAAAAATTCCCACCTTCAGCGCGATCATGATCGCGGCCCAGAGCCCATAGAAATAGAAATAGTGAACGACCCGCCGGTCGGCATAAAGGCGCCAGGGACGGTCGATGACCTTGGACAGGAACAGGCCGGAAATCAGGAAAAATTCCGGCATCCGGAACGGTGTCGCGAAGCCGATGACGTAATGCAGATAGCCGACCTCGCCGGTGTATTCGCCCGTGTTATAGGCGGAGTACATCATCACAACGAGGATGATGGACAGTCCCTTCGCAATGTCGACCCAGGCTTCCCGGTTCGTATTGGTCATAGGCTCTTCACACGCGATGGCCGGTTTCCCGGCGGATTGGCAAATTTGACTAAAAATGCCTCAAACCATTCCACCGTACGAGCGAAACCTCATTTCTTGGTAAAGACCGGAAACCGCAAGAAGGGTCGGGGCGAAACGGCGTCCGGCGCGAGAGCGCAGATGCCGACACGGGACTGTCGGCAAGCCCCGCCCGGCGTCGAAAACCCGCAGCCCGCCAAGAAACCCCGCTACAGGCCCAGCCTGAGCCGCCCGCCGTTCTTCGCCCTTGAGCAACAGGCCATCATGCGGGTCATCTCCGCCCGCTCCGAGCGGCTGAGCACCACGTCGCGGTGGTCCACATCACCGTCCAGCACCTGAACCTCGCAACTGCCGCACAGGCCCTCGCAGCAATCGCTGGCGACATCGATGCCGGTCGCGCGGATGGCATCGAGCAGGGTCTGGTCGGCGGCCACCTGGACCACCAGGCCGGAGTCCCTCAGTTCCACTTCGAAAGCCTGTTCCTTTTCCGGGTCGAGCCCGGTGTTGTGCGAGGAGAAATGCTCGAAGCGCAGGGTGCCTTCGGGCAGGTTCGACGTCAGATCCTCAAGCGCAGTGATCATGCGCTCCGGACCGCAGGCGTAGATCCGCCCGCCTTCAGGCAGGGCGCCGACAAGGCCGTGCAGGTCCATCCGCTGTCCGTCCTCTTTGGCATGAACGATCAATGCTCCGCCATGATCGCGCGAGGCGCGGTCGAGCAAGGCCATGGAAGTGCGCGACCGGCCGGCGTAGTGCAGTTCGTATGGCTTGCCGAGCACCTTCAGCCGGTCGGCCATGGCGAGGATCGGCGTGATGCCGATGCCACCGGCAATAAGCAGGTAATGTTCTGCGTCCTCGTCCAGGCGGAACAGGTTGTGCGGCCCGCGCATCCTGATGTCCATGCCGGGCTTTACCGTGTCATGGATATAGCGCGATCCGCCCCGGCCCTCGTCCTCGCGCAGGACCGCGACCGTATAGGCGTTCTCCCCCGGCACGCCGCAGAGCGAATATTTGCGGTCATAGCCGCCGAGGCAAAGTTCGATATGGGCGCCCGGGCTCCAGTTCGTCAGGGCGCGGCCCTGCGCATCCTCAAACGTCAGCTGGACGATCCTGTCGGCGACGGTTTCGACACCGGTCACCCGGATCCGGCGGGCGATGTCCTTGCGCGCCGGCGCGCCGACCGGGAACTCCACCGTCCGCTCCAGAACAGACGGATCGCGGCGTTCGGGATTTTCCGCCGGGTCCCACTCGACCCAGACATGGTCCGGGCCGCGGAAGGATGTGTTGGGCAGATAGCTGAACTCCTGCTCGGCGAGACGCAGATGGGGCAGCCGGCGCGACACCTCCTCCAGGAAGATGCGCATTTCCATGCGGCCGATGTTCTTGCCCATGCACTGGTGGGCGCCGTAGCCGAAGGTCAGGTGGTCGACCGCGTTGTCCCGGTAGATGTCGAAGGTGTCGCCGTCCTCGAAATGGCGGTCGTCCTGATTGGCCGACGCCTGGACGATCAGGAGCTTCGCGCCTTCGGGCAGATCGACATCCCCCACCCGCGCCGGCCCTGTCGTCTGCCGGCGCCAGGCGACGATGGAGCCTGCGTAGCGCAGGCATTCCTCGACCGCATTCGGGATCAGCGACGGATCTGCACAAATATCGTCCCAGGCCTCGCGGTGGCTGAGCAGGGTCTTGAACATGTTGGCGGAGGCCAGCGAGGTCGTCTCGTGGGCGGCGACGATGATCGCCATCATCATTGAATGGACGTAGCTGTCCGGCACCACGTCGGGCATCTCGGCGTTCTTGCGGATGGTTTCATGCATCCAGCCCTGCCCGTCCGGTTCCGCCTTCATCTTTTCGATGACCGAGCCGGCATATTGCCAGAACTTTCCGACCGCATGGGCTACCTCGATCTGCTTTTCCGGCGTCGGCCTGCCCCATGTATTGACCGAATGGGCCAGCGAAAAATTGCGCAGGACGGCGATCTCGTCCTCGGGCACGCCGAGAAAATGCAGCGCCACGTTCAGCGGCACCTCGTAGAGCATCGCATCGACCAGATCGACCCGGCCGCTGTCGATGAAGGCATCCACCTTCTCGCGGGTCAGACGGCGGATCATCTCCTGGTTCGGTTCGAGGTTTTCCGGCAGGAAATGGCCGATCAGGGCGCGGCGGCGCTCCATATGGGCCGGCTCGTCCTCATTCACCATGGTGCGGTTCATGGCGTAGCCGTAGCCCTTCAGAACCTCCATGGCCTCGGGGATTGCCGGCGAGATCTTTTCCAGGACGTTCTTGGGCGAGAACAGGATGTTGTCGCGGAAGACAGCCTTGATGTCGTCGTAGCGGCTGACGATCCAGTAGCCGAGCTTCGGGCTGTAGAAGACGGGCAGCTGATCGCGCGACCAGCGCAGCGCCTCGGCCGGATCGACCTGGTAGGGGCCCTCGAAGGCATCGAAGTTAGCGGCAAGCTCCGACACCGGACAGCCGGTACGCCCATGCCCGCTCACCGGACAGCCACCCGATTTGCTCCCGGTTTCCCCGGCCGTTTCCGCCATCTTCTCCTCCCGCAAAAAGAATTGTCTCGATTATCGCACATCTTTGTTTTATTATCGCACACATTGGAATTGACGGCAATCTGCCGATCATCTGGAGCGGCTGCACTGAATCGCCCCTTGCTCCCTTCTCCCCCTGGAGGGGCAAGGCAATTGCACATGGCACGGCCTGGCTCCCTCTCCCATGGGGAGAGGGCTGGGGTGAGGGGAACAAAACGCTCGGGGATACGGACGGGCTATATCCCCTCACCCGGAGCTTCGCTCCGACCTCTCCCAATGGGAGAGGTAATTTGGAGCCTGTTGCCGACGCTTTCGTTCGAATGCGCTTCTCCTGCTCAAGGGAGACGGGAATATGCCGATGGGACTGAAGACGGAAACCTGAGAGCCGATATGGAAACGACCCGACTGCAAACCCTGGACCGGGGCCTGATTGCGCTGCGCGCGGTGGCGGAGAGCCGTGACGGGCTGAAGATCTCCGAACTGGCGAAGAGGCTCGGCGTGCACCGGGCCATCGCTTACCGCATCGCCGGCACGCTGGAGGCGCACCAGATGGTCTACCGGTTGCCGGACGGGCGGCTGATCCTGGGCAGTGGCATCTTCGCGCTTGGCGCCACCGCCGACACCCCGCTCAGGACCCTTGCCCGCCCGGTCATCGAGAAGCTCGCCGATGCCTCCGGGGCAACGGCGTTCCTCTGTTTAGCGCAAGGAGAAGAAGGCGTCGCCATTCTCGTTGCCGAACCACGCGACACGTTTCTCAACATCCACTACCGGCTCGGCACCCGCCATCCACTCAACCGGGGGGCCGCCGGCATCGCGATCCTCGCCGGCCGGCCTGCAACGGAAGACGAGCCGGAAGCGGTCACCCGTGCACGAAAGAACGGTTACAGCGTCACTCGGGGCGAATTGCAGACCGGCGCGGTCGGCGTCGCCAGCCCGCTCCGGCTGACCGGCCCCGGACTGCCGGGGCTGGAATGCTCCATCGGCGTCGTCGCCCTGGAAGGTCTGGAAACGGAGAAGACCGCGCGGCTGGTGCGAGAAGCTGCGGAGACGTTGCAGCAGCAGTTAACGTCTGACGCTCCCGAGATCAGATCTCCGTGATCGGCATGGACTGATACCGCCGGCGGCCTAGTTTCGGTGACGGGAGGAATTTGCGAATGCGTATCAGGCTTGCCGTTGTTGCGGTGGCACTGGCCTTGTCGGGACCGGCCGCCGCACAGTCGCTCATGTCCGGGATCGACCTCACCTCGCCGGCGATGACCGAGGCGGATATGACCCGCGCCGAGGTGGAGGCGCGGCTTGCCGCGCAGCCGGGAGCGGCCGTGTTCGACCAGGCGCGGCTCAACGGTCTAGATCTATCCGGGCTCGACTTCAGCGGCGCCAGCCTTCGCGGAGCGCGGCTGAACGGAACCGACCTGAGCGGCGCCCGACTGGACGGGGCCGTGCTCGACCAGGCCTGGGCGCTTAAAGCGCGTCTCGACGGGGCGAGCCTCAAGGGCGCAAGCCTGTTTCAGACCCAGATGCAGGACGCCTCGCTCCGGAATGCAGATCTCACGGGGGCGCGGGCCCCCGCCAATTTCTCCCGGGCCGACCTGACCGGCGCCCGGTTCACAAATGCCGATCTCGGCGCCGACCTGAAGAACCAGTCCATGGGACTGATGCGCGCCGACCTGACCAGCGCAAAGGCCGAGGGCGCGGATTTCACGGGCGCGAACCTGTTGCGCGCTGTGCTTGAATTCGCCGACCTGAAGGGCGCGCATCTGGACGGTGCAAACCTCACGACCGCATCGCTCGCCGGAGCGAACCTGACTGGCGCCTCGGTCGCGGGTACCGATTTCACCGATACCGATGTCGCGTCGGCCCGGCTCGTGGATCTGGTGGGGCTCGACGAAACCCGGCTTGACGCCGCCAGCAACTTGTCCCGGGCGATTACCCGATAGCTGCTTACTGAACCCTCGTGGAGGGCATAGCCCAGCCCGAGGGGAATCGGTTACAGTTTTCCGGTCAGTCACTTACCGTATCAAACCAGTTCGGGTCGAAATGGTGCGTCTACTCGTCTTCACGGATCTGGATGGAACCCTCCTCGACCATGCCACGTATTCTTATGAGCAGGCCAAGCCGGCCCTTCAGGCCTTGCGTGACCTTGACGTTCCGCTGGTCCTTGCAAGCAGCAAGACCGGGGCCGAGATCGCCCGCCTGCATGACGAACTGAAGCTTGGCGACAGTCCAGCAATCGTTGAGAACGGCGCCGGCATCTACATGCCGGGCGGGCCCGCTTCCGGCGATCGCTCCGACTATCTCAAGATCAGGAAGGCCCTCACCGACTTGCCTCGCGCGCTGTCCCAGCCCTTCAAGGGCTTCGGTGACATGAGCGACGAGGACGTCGCCGAAGCGACCGGCCTGCCGCTCGAACAGGCCCGGCTTGCGAGGATGCGCTGCCATTCCGAGCCTGGCCTGTGGTCCGGAACCGATGTGGACCTGACCCGATTTCTGGACGCGTTGCAGGCGCAGGGGATCGTCGCACGCCGCGGCGGTCGCTTCCTGACCCTTTCCTTCGGCCGGACCAAGGCCGATGCCATGAAAGACATCGCCGATCGCCTGCAGGCGGACATGACAGTCGCCCTTGGAGATGCGCCGAACGACGCGGAAATGCTGGCTGCGGCAGATCGCGGTGTCGTGGTGCGCAATGACCACGCGCCGCCGATGCCGGAGTTTGCGGGTGAGGCCACAGGCCGCATCCGCCGAACGACACTTCCCGGCCCGGCGGGCTGGAATGCGGCTATTCTGGACTTGATTGAGAACCTCGGGCGAACGCGGGAAGAGACAAACCATGGCTGACTTCCATCAAAACGGCAACATTGCCCAGTTCCACAATCTGCGCTGCCGGCCGATCGAGGAGCTGGTCTACGAGCTGGAAGCGTTCGCGCAGACCCGAAAGATCACCCTGATCCTGCCGTCGCTTTATTCCGAACTCGAAGAGACGGCCCTCGCCAACATCGTCGAGGAACTGTCGAAGGTCACGTACCTGCACCGCATCGTCATCGGGCTCGACCGGGCGACCGAAACCCAGTTCCGCATGGCCCAGGACTTCTTCTCCAAATTGCCGCAAAACCATGTGGTGCTGTGGAACGACTCGCCGCGGATGAAGGCCTTCGAGGACAAGCTGGTCGGGCTCGGCCTGCAGCCGATCGAACCCGGCAAGGGCAAGAACGTGTGGACCTGCATGGGCTACCTGATCGCCTGCGCGGATTCGGCCGTCATGGCGATCCATGACTGCGATATCCTGACCTACAATCGCGAGATGCTCGCCCGCCTGGTCTATCCTGTCGCCAACCCGCATTTTTCCTATCAGCTGTCGAAAGGCTTCTATCCGCGCGTCGGCGGCGGCAAGCTGAACGGGCGGGTCACCCGCCTGCTCGTCAGCCCTCTGCTCATCTCGCTCAAGAAGGTGATCGGCGACCGGGACTACCTCGACTACCTGCGCAGCTTCCGCTACCCGCTGTCGGGGGAATTCGCATTGCGCATGTCGATCCTGCCGGATCTGCGTATTCCGTCCGACTGGGGGCTCGAAATCGGCATCCTGTCGGAGGCGTGGCGCAATCTGGGGCCCCGCTCGGTCTGCCAGGTGGAGATCGCAGACGCTTACGACCACAAGCACCAGTCGGTGAGTGCCGAAGAGGCCAGCAGCGGCCTGAACCGGATGTCGACGGACATCTGCAAGGCGATCTTCCGCAAGCTGGCGGCCGACGGCACCGTCTTCACGAGCAACACCTTCCGCACCCTGAAGGCGACCTATTACCGGCGCGCGCTCGACATGCTGGAGGTCTACGATCACGACGCCAAGATGAACGGGCTGACCATCGACCGGCATGCGGAAGAACAGACCATCGAGCTGTTCGCCGACAACATCATCCGCGCCGGTCAGGTCTTCCTCGACAGTCCGCAGGAAACGCCGTTCATCGCCAACTGGAACCGGATCCATGCGGCCGATCCGGTGCTGCTGTCGGAGCTCAAGGCCGCGGTGGCGGCGGATGCCGAAGAGTTCGCTCCGGTCCCGTTCAGTGCCGGTTCGTGATCCAGCGGCACTGATAGGGCGCCAGCGCCACCGTTTCCTGCCCGGACGGGATCTGTTCGCCGGTCAGCAGATCCAGCCAGTGCTCGTCCTCGATCAGGTTCAACGTGGCGACGGGAACGTCCACCGTTTCCGCACTGACGTTGTGCAGGGCGAAGATAGATTGGCTGCGATCCAGTGACTGACGCCAGATGCCGAAGACGCGATCGTCCAGCATCAGGGTGAACTGGGTCGCATTCGGGTGAAAAGCCGGCTGTTTGGCGCGCATCCGCAGACGCTCCGACAGGGCCTGCAGGACACGGACCTGATCGGAGTCCGGATCGGCAAGCCGGGCTCGCAGGGTCGGATAATCCCAGCGATGCCGGTTGATGGCCCGATTCATGCCGCGCCGCTCGACACCCTCCAGATCGTTCGGCGTGGCCAGCATCGAATGGATATAGAGCGCCGGAATCCCCTCAAGGGACATGACGATCGTCTGCGAACAGACGAAGCGCTCGATCTGGTAACCGTCCTCGCCTTCGAAGGTCCGTGCCATGGCGGAGAAGAACGCGGTGTTGAGTTCGTAGACGGACTGGCCGCCATCCGGCAGGGCGCGCATGGAGGCCAGCCCTCCCGCCTCCTTGACCGTTTCGATCACGCGGGCGATCTCGTCTTCGGGCAGCAGTCCTTCGACCGGGCGCATGCCGACGCCGTCGTGGCTGGCGGCGAAATTCAGATAGGCGCAGCCCAGCGGCGCCGGCGGCATGGCGCGCTGCCAGCTGCGGATATGTTTCGCCGAGCCCGACAGCATCGCATGCAGGATCAGCGGCGGCAGCGGGAAGTTATAGATCGCGTGCGCTTCGTTGCGCTGGCCGAAATAGCTGAGATTTTCCGCCTTGGGCACGTTGGTTTCCGTCAGGAGGACGACCGTCTCCGTCGCATAGTCGGCCAGCAACCTGAGCAACTGCACGATCGCGTGGGTCTTGGGCATATGGATCGACGGCGTGCCCGGCTCCTTCCAGATGAAGGCGACCGCATCCAGCCGGATGATCCGCACGCCTTCATCGATATGCAGCCGGATGATCCGCAGGATTTCGAGCAGCACCTCCGGATTGCGGAAATCGAGGTCGACCTGATCGTGGCTGAAGGTGCACCAGACATGGCGCGGTCCGCGGGACGTATCCACCTCGCGCAGGAGCGGCGTGGTGCGCGGCCGGACCACCATGGAAAGATCCTCGTCGGGCGAGGCTTCGAAGAAGAACCTGTCGTAGGGCGCCTGCCCCTGCCGGTAGGCGTTGAACCAGGTCCCCTGGCTCGACACATGGTTCAAGACCAGATCCGACATCAGGTGAAACGACTTGCCGATCCGCTCGATATCGGCCCAGTCGCCCAGCGACGGATTGACCTTCCGATAGTCGGTCACGGCAAAGCCGTCGTCGGAGGTAAAGGGGAAGAACGGCAGGATGTGAACCCCGCTGACGACGCCCTTCATATGCTCCAGCAGAAAATCGTAGAGAAGGTCCAGCGGCTTGTGTGCACCGTCGATCAGCGTGTCACCATAGGTGATGACCATCGCGTCCTTTTCCGACCAGAGCGAATTGGCCGGCTGGCGCGGCCGCTTGCGGCAATGGGCGCCCTCGGGCCAGAAAGCGTCGAAAACCTTGTCCGTGAGGTCCTGGGCATCGGCATCGAAATAGATGCGGGAGAGCAGCGCGGTCAGGCGCGAACTCAAGGACGCTGGCTTATTCGGCATGAACTCAAACGGCTCCGCAATGGGCAATAACAATGTTCAAGGTCTAAACAAGCGAAAGAATCGATCAAGCCTTTGAAGTGAACAAAAATGCGGCAGCGGCTGGGAATAGCGGGCGCTAGGTGTGGGAAGTAGCGAAGACGTTGCAGTGGCAGCTAGAAGCCAGGTTGAAAAAACAAGCTCTATAGCTATCAACTCCCGCGTATTATAGAATTTTCACTTTCGCTTCTAACACTCCTATTATCGACTGCGAGGGGACGATTTTTCATATCAATTTTTTAATCGGATACATTATTCACATGGACGCGGAAAGGTTGTATTTCATACTCATAAGCATCTGGGAGGATGTATATGCTTTTATATTTATATCGATTATCCCTTTCCGAACGCCATGAAGCCAATTTGTTCGAGAAAGATGATGAACGATTTCAGCTTCCCGAACGTGTAGACTATCTCTTCAAATGGTTTGGCGAACCTTTCAACTATGAACCGAGATCGGGTCTTTCTCTTCGGTATATACCTACGCAAATTGATGATACAATTATTGCCGGCGTTGTGGCCCGACAGATTTCTGAAATCAAGCATTCTGATGAAAATGATCCCTTTAAGGAAGTCGAGGGAATCGAATGGGAAAGTTCAAATTTTTTTCTAAACGTTGGTGATGACGAACAGGTAATTGGCATCGAGTCGAATAGGAAAATTTCATCAAACACCAGAACTATTATTAGCAATCTTGTTTCTAGTATAAATAAAATATCCAGACCAGGTGGATATAAAATAGATGTGTTTCCAATACATGATGACGATGAATTCTGGCAAGCTGTAACGAATTATGCAGGCTCAATAACCACTCTTACTTTTGATCTTGTCGTTCCAAATCCACCAGATACGACAAGCCCGACTAAGGAGGCATTAAGAAAACTACAAGAAGCGCTTAATATGAGAAGTCTAAAGGAGACCTACTCCAATCAAGACGGATTAGATCTTCGTAATGAATTCGTTGAAGATCGCGAAAAGTACGCATCATCCGGCGGTGGGGATGTGATCGCTAAAAGTGGATCAAAAACTGTTTTCAGCTCAAAAGATAATGTGAAGAAAATAGAAGTGGCCGACGAACTACGGGCTTCCAAATCAAAAATCGAAGGTCTTGCGAAAGTATTCAAGGACTTACTTGTAAGATGAGAAAGATTCCACTATTTACATTAATAGTCTTTTTGGCATCTGGAATTTCAATTTCTATATGTAACCCCGCACTACTCGGGGCTAACGAATTTTTATTAAAATTTATTAACCAACAATACATCAATATACTGACAGTTATCGTCACAGTAAGCATGGTATCTGTTGTTCAGATTCATCTTGAATACACTCGAATAGAACGTAGATTTAAATTAAGAGTATTTCAAAACGCTCGTCGATCAGTAAATCTTTCCGCTCTGATATTAGTATCAATTCTTGTATTTAGCTTTATTATTTCATTCCTACACGCTCAATTCATAGAAAATATTTCGATAATCTCAACACTACACACCCTTGCTCTTTCTTCAGTCCTTGAAGGAATATTTATAATGTATGGCTTAGTAGAAACTGTTTGCGTAATGGCGTCCGAAGAGCCAATTTCTGAAAAAAATGAGAATCGAGAAGATTAGCGTCCTATAATTATTCTCATACTATTTTGACATTGGTCCGTTCCAATCCTCACAAATCGATCTCGATCACCCCGCCCTCGTCCTTCGCCCGGCTCTGGCAGAGAATGATCGCCGTCTCGCGCTGTTTCTTTGACAGCACGAAATCGCGGTGCTCGACCTCCCCGGAAACGAGGCCGCATTTGCAGACGCCGCAGATTCCGTCGGAGCACTTGATGTCGATGTGGAAGCCATTGGCGTTGAGAACGTCGGCGGCGGTGTGATCTTCCGGGACCAGCAGCTCGCGGCCGTCCCTCAGCTTCAGGACGAAGTCGTGGTTCACGTAGTCCGGCTGTTCCGGCACGGAGAAATATTCCAGGTGCCGCGCCTCTTCCGGGAAGCCCTGGCGGGTGGCGGCCTCGATCACGCCGGTCATGTAGCGGTCGGGGCCGCAGGTATAGACATGCCAGCCGTCGCGGTAGCCGTTCAGGACCGTGTCCAGATCGGCGCGCGTGCCCTGGTCGGAGAAATGGGTGATGACCTTGTCGGCCCAGGGGAACGTCGGCAGGTCCTCCAGGAAGCCGGCACCGTCCTTCCGGCTTGCCGAATAATGCAGCTCGAAGTCTCTGCCCAGCGCATGCAGGCGATGGGCGAAGGCGATCATCGGGGTGATACCGATGCCGCCGCCCATGAGGAAGCTTTTCGTCGCGGTCTCGTCCAGTTCGAAATGGTTGATCGGCCGGGAGATGAAGATCTTGCGGCCTTCGGAAAAGATACGGTGCATCAACTTGGAGCCGCCGCGGCCGTGATCCTCGCGCAGCACGGCGATCTGGTATCTGGACCGGTCGGCCGGATCGCCGGACATGGAATACTGGCGCAGGAATTCCGGGGCGACCACGATGTCGAGATGGGCGCCGGCGGTCCATTCCGGCAGGTCGCTGCCGTCGAGGGCGCGGAACTCGTACTTGGTCACGTCCGGCGTCATCTTTTCCACCTTTGAGACCTCGACGCGGATCACCGGGCTGTCGCCGTCATTGACGTAGCGGTGAATGACGGACGCATCGCCGGCGGCCAGACGATCCTGATATTCCTCCGCTGTCACCATGGCCTGATAGGCCTCGATGCCGGCCTCCCGGTCCATGGGGAACGGATAGGGCCAGGGGTGCGGGGCGAGCGGGGCCGGATAAACGGCCATGGTCTGGTCCTCGTATTTCAGGTCCAGATCCTTCTGCAGGTCGCGGCGGTTGAGCGGATGTTTGGTCGGCCGGTAGGCGCCGTCCTCCTCCAGCTCGATGTCCCACCACCATTTCTTGACGTCATTCAGGCCGCCGTTGCCGACCGCGTCGTCCAGCCTGGCGAGCAAGGGTGCGGCGGCGGGAATGTTCGACGCCGCCCAGCGGAATGGGGCTTCGGCGAACAGGCCCTCCAGGTTCCACGGGCAGGTCTTCATGCAGCGGCCGCACATGGCGCCGCCCGGCGTGGTGATGCGGTAGGTGGCGCATTTCTGGCTGTCGGACTTCCAGATCTCATAGCCGTTGAACATCAGCTTCGGCCCGGCGGTAATCGCCCCTGACGGGCATTCGCGGGCGCATTTGTTGCAGTTCTCGCAGAAGTTCTGCAGGCCAAAGTCGATCGGCCGGTCGTGGGACATCGGCATGTCGGTGGTGACCACGCCGGACTTGAGCCGGGGGCCGAGATAGGGGTTCAGGATCACCTCGCCGATGCGGCTGACTTCGCCCAGACCGGACAGCAGCAGAAGCGGCGGCTGAAGCACCTCGCCGTCCATCACCGTATGCGCCTTGGCCTTGTAGCCGAGATTGCGGATATGCTTGGCGATCACGCCACCGAGCAGGGAGAAGCGCAGGTAGGCGCGCATGGACTGGGCGACGGAAATCCAGTCGTCGCCGGATGCGCCCTCCATGGTTTCGTAGCCCTGGTCGATGATCATCGAGACCGCCTGGTCATGAGGCGGGTCGAGCGGCTCGCCGGCGGCATCGTGGGAATACCAGCTCCAGTCCGGACAGCGGGACAGGCCAACCGCATCGACGCCGAGGAAAAAGGTCGCAGCCTTGATATTGGCGGCGTTGCGTTCCGCATCGCTCGGCTTCGCACCATCCGGGTTCGCCGGGCCGTCCTGCAACAGCACGAAGGCGCCGAGCGCGCGCCGCTGAGCGAAACTGGGGGCCGCCTTGCGGGCATAGTGCCCGCCCTTGGCGCCGTCCTGGCAGGGTTTGCCCATATCGCCGAACTGGGCGCGGGCGAACATGTCGGCGCGCTTGGGGACCCGGGCCACATTGGCCTCGTCGATATAGGTGGTCGGCGTGTCGACCCGCTTCAGCTTTTCGAACGGATGGGCGCCGGCGACGTAATCCCGGGTCGCGTAAGGGTCGCGGTTGAAGGCGTTCTTGGCAAAGCCCTTGCCGAGCCACCATGCGGGCCCAAGCGTCTTGAACCAGGGCTGCTTGCCCATCGGCACCAGCGGCGCGTCATGGGCGATCTCCATTTCGGTGGTGATCGCCGCAAGGGAAAACCTTGTGCCGAGCCAGGGCGCGACCAGCGCGCCGTCTTCCGCGCTCACCAGACCGGCAGCGACCGCCAGCTTGCCGAGATCGACATCGGAGGAACTTGCGGTATGGGCACGGGCATCGAAGCCGAGCAGGCGGATGTAATTGGCGATCACCGCCGCGGTCTCCGTCGCCCTCAAGGCGCCGCGATGGGCCTGGGCGTTGCGGATCCAGTCGGCGCCAGCTTCATCCGGGTTCGGATCGCGGAAATGCTCGTAGAGAAAGACAATCGCGTGTCTGTGGCCGTCGATGTCGCGCGGCGGCGCTTCCATGCTTTCCTTCAGGTCCGCCATGATCATATCGATGCCCGAGGCGAGCGTTTTGGTCTGCCGGGTCTTCAGGTCATGGGCGAGCCGGTCGATATCCGGATTGCGGAAGGGTTCGGACAGCAGTGCCTCTCGCGGCAGGGGGCCGGAGCCGATCATGGAAGCGTCGCTGAAATAGCCGAAGGCCTTCAGGTGATTGGCGCGCTCTAAAGGATCCACCGGGATCTCCGATTGCGTCCGGTTGACCAGCCCATCGCGGATCGCATCCATCATCGCCTGATATTCGCCCATGGCGTTGACGATGCTTTCCGGCGCTTCGGGCCGGTGGAAGCTCAGCGGTCGCATCGCCGGTACGGCGGAGAGATCCGGAAGGGCGGACTGGCGCTTCAGGCGCTCGAACGGATAGGGACCGAGATGAACCGGACGGCTCCTGTCGGAAAAAAACCTGATCCCCATGCGCACTTTCCTCCGTTTCGGCCATTCCGGCCTTCTTCACTCTACGCACTAGTGTGGTGGATTTGAAAAACGCCTCCGTTCAACAGCGGATTCCGAAGCGTTTTTCAAATCCGAAAACCACACTAGAAACATAGCTTGGTCGTCACCCCTTTGAATCTGAAGTTCGTTCAGAGCGAGCTGAGAAGTAGGACGAACTTCAGATTCGGGTGACTACCTTGGGATCGACCCCAGAACCATTCATATTTATAAATAAACTCTATGAGCAAAATCGATTATTCCGACCTCGACGGCAAGACGCTCCGAACCTTTCTCACTATCCTGGAAGAGTCGTCGGTTTCCAAGGCCGCCGACCGGCTGGGCGTGACCCAGTCGGCGGTCAGCCACACGCTTGCGAAATTGCGGCACGTGCTCGGCGACCCGCTGTTCGTGCGCTCCGGCCAGGGCCTGACACCGACCGAACGGGCGCTGGCACTGAAGGAGCCGGTGCAGGCGGTGCTCGACGGAATGAAGGGGCTGACCGAAGGCCGGCCGTTCGACCCGCAAGCGGAAGAGATGCGCTTCGCCATTGCCGCAAACGACCTGCAGCGCGAACTGATCTTTCCGCCGCTGCTGCGCGAAGCGCGTGAGCAGGGCATCCGGCTGCGGCTGGACTTTCTCGCCTCCGGCGTGCCCGACCCGGTGATCCTGCGCGACGCCCGCTGCCAGATCATGCTGACGCCGCTGCCGCCGGACGGGCGCGACATCTTCCAGAAGCGGCTGGTGACGACGCGGATGATGGTCTTTTACGATTCCAACCGGCGCGACCCGCCGCGCTCCTGGGAAGAGTATTGCGCCTGCGAGCACGTGGACGTGCGTTTCGAGGACGGGCGGAGCTCGAAGGAGGTCCTGCGCGGCGTCGATCAGAACCGGATCCGGCCGCCCACGGTGACCGTCCCCTATTTCAACGCCATTCCCGCCTTCATCAAGGGCAGCGACCTGATCTCGACGGACACGGAACTGCAGCATCTCGGCCCCCTGCGCGACCTTGCCTGCGCGCCCCTGCCCTTCGACTGCGAGCCGGTCTCCCTCTACATGGTCTGGCACCAGCGCTCGAACACCGACCCGGCCCACCGCTGGCTGAGGCGCATGATCGAACGCGTTGCGGCGGCACTGCCGGAGGCAGGTAGTTAGTCGGCTTAGTTCATCGGAACATCCATGCTCTCTTACGTCATCAACTCTGTTTTGCGAGTCCGTCTCTGAGTTTTGCATTTAGGATGACGATGATCTTTCGCATGACGGCGGATATTGCGACGATCGGTTTCTTACCGTTTTCGACAAGGCGTTGATAGAACTGGCGTAAAGGTCCCTTAGCGCGGCTAGCGGCCAGGGCTGCCATGAACAGGGCGGTTCGGACATTCGCCCGCCCGCCGCGCATTTTCCTGTAGCCTTTGAGTGTTCCGCTGTCTCTTGGGTGCGGGGCCACACCGGCCAGGGAGGCGGCCTGCCTGCGGGTGAGGGTTCCCAACTCCGGCATGGTTGCGGCCAGGGCCACGGCCGTGCGCGGCCCGACACCGGGCAAAGATAGACAGATTTGGACTCTCCGCTTGAGGGACTGACAGCAGTCGATCAGTGCGTCGATCTCTTGATCGATACGTTCCAGAGCCCGGGCAAGACTGCGCAACAAGACCCTGCAGGAGGCCTGGATCACGTC
>SWCF01004183.1_pt1 | contig 59758 bp, 48 predicted proteins | sample 4690081 | NCBI WGS metagenome assembly SWCF01 (sample SAMN10267280, study PRJNA491770) | bioreactor metagenome | isolation source: DHS bioreactor inoculated with | place: Japan: off Shimokita Peninsula
TTCAAGTGCCCGTCGAGCATCGACATCGTCGACATGCTCCCGCGCAACCCCACCGGCAAGATCCTCAAGCGCTCCCTGCGCGCCCCGTACTGGGCCGGGCACGAACGCACCATCTGAGCGGTGCGTCCTTTGGGCGGCTGCAGCAGCCCAAAGGACGCACCGGCCGCGGAGCGGCCCGGCTCAGCGGATGCGGCGGATCAGGGCGGCCAGGGCCTGGCCGCCGCCGATGCACATGGTGACGATGCCGAGCTCGAGGTCGCGGCGCACCAGGTCCTTGGCCACCCGCAGAGTCAGGATGCCGCCGGTCGCACCCACCGGGTGGCCGAGGGCGATCGCCCCGCCGTACGGGTTGGTGCGGGCCGGGTCGAGCTTGGCGTCCCGGATCACCGCGACGGCCTGCGACGCGAACGCCTCGTTCAGCTCGATCGTGTCGATGTCGGCCGGGGTGGTGCCGGTCTGCTCGAACAGCTTCTGCAGGGCCAGCACCGGCGCGTAGCCCATCAGCTCCGGCTCGAGGGCGGCGGTGGCGACGGACTCGAGCACCGCGAGCCCGCCCAGGCCCCGCTCGACCGCGACGGACTCGCGGGCGAGCACGACGACGCCGGCGCCGTCGTTGATGCCCGAGGCGTTGCCGGCGGTGACGGTGCCGTCCTTGACGAAGGCCGGGCGCAGCGTCGCCAGGGTCTCGACGGTGGTGTCGGGCTTGGGATGCTCGTCGGTGGTGACGACGGTGGGCTTGCGGCCGCCGATCTCGACGGGGGTGATCTCCTCGGCGAACGCGGCGCGGGCGGCGTCGGTGGCGGCGCGGCGCTGCGACTCGGCGGCGAACTCGTCCTGCGCGACGCGGTCGATGCCGTACTCGCGGGCGACGTTCTCGGCGGTGACGCCCATGTGGATGCCGTGGAACGGGTCGGTGAGCATGCCGACGGTGCCGTCGACGAGGGTGCGATCGCCGAGCTTGTAGCCGGAGCGGGCGCCGAAGTCGTAGAACGGCATGCGGGACATGTTCTCGTCGCCGCCGGCCAGGGCCAGATCGACCCCGCCCCAGCGCATCTGCATCGCCGCCGACCAGATCGCCTGCAGGCCCGAGCCGCACAGCCGGTTGACGGTGTACGCGGGAGTCGAGACGGGCAGCCCGGCCGCGAGGGCGACGCGACGGGCGTTGTAGGCGTCGGGTCCGACCTGCCCGATGCAGCCCATGACGACCTCGTCGATGTCCTCGGCCGCCACGCCGGCACGCTCGAGGGCCGCCTTCGCGGCGGTCGCGCCGAGTTCGTGGGCCGGCACGCCGGCGAACGCGCCGCCGAAGCTGCCGACCGGGGTGCGCGCGCCGTCGACGACGACGATCCGTTCCGCTGTGCTCATCTCACGTCCCATCTCTCGCAGGAACGGCACCGAGTGCCATATCTTGCGGTCGACGATACCGGAGCAGTGAGCCGCAACACAGTCGGGTGGCACTGCGACGCAAGGCGGGCACTGTCAGGTGGGATCGCCGAGGTCGTGCCGATGCACGCGCTCGGTCGCCGCGGCCGACCCGAGTTCCGTGCGGGCCTGCGGATTGCTCGCATAGAACTCGAGCACCCGGAACAGCAGCACCGGGTCGCAGTCGAACTTGCGGGAGTCGATCTCGATCACCGGTTCGGGAGGCAACCGGTCCAGGCGGAACAGCCGGCTGGTCCGTCGTCGCGCCCAGGCCGCGGCCGGCGTGCCCAGCACCCAGATCTCGGGGAAGCCGTGGTGGACGGCATGCACCCCGGCCACCGACACCCACGGCAGATACGACTCGATGGTCCAGCCGCGCTGCCGGATCCCGTCCGGTGTCAGCAGTAGCGCCCCCCGGCGGATCCCGCCGCGCAGCACCTCCACGACGAACGCCGCGCACGGCAGCCCGAATGCCGCGAGGAGCACACTCACCCACGGAACGCCGGGGGCGAACAGCACGATCTCGACGGCAGCGCCGAGGGAGAGCAACGCCGCACTCGTCGTCATGGCGCCCATCAGATGGAAGACCGGGCCGGATGCGCGGATCTCGGTGGCCCCGCGGCCCCACGCCTCGACGAGACGGATCTCCGGGTCGCCGCGCCGTGGCCGCCAGAACACGTATCCGAAGAGCGCGGTGAGGGCCATCAGGCCGGACAGGATGAGGAAGAACCGCATCACCGCCCAGGCCCCCGCGTGACCGGCATCCCAAGCCCGCCAGAGGGAGACGAGGATCACGACACCCGCCAGGACTATCGCGGCGGCGACCCGGGTATTGACCTTGGGAGGCGGCCACTCCTCCGGGCGGATCATTCGCGCGGAGGCGGACTCGTCTTCATCGGTGCCGTGCACGAAACACCCGTCCCACTGCGTTCCCCTTCCGGAAGCGCCGGGGACCCCGCCGCCCCGACCGGTTGCCGGTAGGTGGGGAACGCTACCGCAGGGCTCACCGATCGTGGCGCACGACACGCACCGCGACCGCGGTCGCCCGCCGAAGGGACCTTCGACCCTACGCCCGGGGGCCGGATCCGGGCCCGCACGCGGCGATGTGACCATTGCCACATACGCCCCAGGGCGGACATAAAGCCCAGTTCAAGAGGTGTTCATCTCGTGGCCGTCGATCCCGGGCGGCGGGACACGAAAATCTTGTCTACGGATGAGTAACACTGGCGCCGACGGGAACGACACAATCATCGACGATCCAGACGAGACCGGAGGAATCTGCATGACTGTCCAGCTTGATTCGCCTGGCTTCGAGTCCGCCCGCGAGGTGGTTTCGACCCAGGAAGACCTCGGTCGACTGTTCGACGAGATCGGGGAGCTCGACGCGCAGATTCTCGAGGCGATCGAGCGCCGCAGCGAGCTGTCGCGCCGGGCGGGCATCGCTGCGAAGGAGTCCGGGACTGCTCGGCAGGCCCAGAACCTCGAGATGCGGGTCCTCGACCGATTCGCCGAACTCGGCGCCGACGGCAAGACCCTGGCGATGACGCTGCTCCGCCTCGGACGCACCCGCCTGTCCTAGACCTGACGACTTCCGCGGCCCCCGCACCGATCGGTGCGGGGGCCGCGTCGTCGGCACTGCCGGAACACGAACGTTCAGTGCCTCGCGTGCAGCAGACCCTCCCGCACCGAAGCGGGCCGAGATGCCTCGAGCTCGAACTCGGCGAGCGCGCGGCCCGCGACGGCGGCGATGCCCGACGGCGGCAGCTCCTCGAACTCGCCGAGCACGAGGGCGATCTGCTCGATCGGCGGCAACGTCGAGAACAGCACGGCGTCGTCACCGCAGCCCTCCGCACGCCGGGGCGCCCGGCCCTCCGCGTGCAACAGGTACACGAACCACGACACGGCGTACGCGCACAGTTCGGGACCGATCGGGCCGCGCCAGGTCGCGACCGCCCGTGCCAGCGCCCGGTCCAGGATCGGAGCCGCCCGCTCGGAGCCGACGGACAGCAGCCGAGCGCACGCGGCGAGGTCCGGGAGCCGGCCTTCGAGCACCTCGCGCAGACCACGACCACTCGGGTCGCCCGTGGACCCGCCACTGGGCTCCGGCGGCATGATGTACATCGTCCGCTCCCTCCGTGCATTCCGGCCCGGGGAAACCGATGCCGTCTCCCCGTCTATCGTTCGGCGAGGCCCGAACGTGACGGACCTCTCACCGCAGCAGTGCCTTGACCTCCAGGAATTCTTCGAGGCCGAAGACGCCTGCCTCGCGGCCGACACCGGAGTGCTTGTAGCCGCCGAACGGTGCGTCCGTGTTGAAGGCGCCGCCGTTGAGGTAGACCTGCCCGGTGCGCAGCTGCCGAGCGACTCGCTCGGCCCGGGCGCGGTCGGCGGACCAGACGCCGCCGGAGAGCCCGTAGTCGCTGTCGTTGGCGATGCGCACGGCGTCGTCCTCGTCGCGGTATCCGATGATCGACAGCACCGGCCCGAAGATCTCCTCGCGCGCGATCGTCATGTCCTCGGTCACGTTCGCGAACACGGTCGGTCCGACGAAGTAGCCGGTGCCGAGGCCGGTTTCGCGGCCGTCGAGGACCAGCTCGGCGCCCTCCTCGATGCCCTTGTCGATGTAGGACCGCACCCGCTTGAACTGGTTGGCGTTGACCAGCGGCCCGAGGCGGGTGGTCGCCGCGGCGGGATCGCCGACGGTGTAGGCGCGCGCGACCTGTTCGGCGAGGGCCGCCACCTCGTTCATCCGCTCGGCGGGGACGAGCATGCGGGTCAGGGCCGAGCAGGTCTGCCCGGAGTTCAGGAAGCACTGGGCGACGCCGTCGGTGACGGCGCGGGTCAGGTCGGCGTCGTCGAGGATGACGTTGGCAGACTTGCCGCCGAGTTCGAGCGCGACCTTCTTCACCGTCTCCGCGGCGACGACGGCGACGCGCTTGCCCGCGCGGGTGGAGCCGGTGAACGACACCATGTCCACGTCGGGATGCGCGGCGATGGCCTCCCCCACGACGGGACCGTATCCGCTGACGAGGTTGAACACGCCGGGCGGCAGCCCGGCCTCGTCGCAGAGGTCGACGAGCGCGTAGGTGATCAGGGGCGCCACCTCGGTCGGCTTGAGCACGACGGTGCAGCCGCCCGCGAGGGCCGCGAAGACCTTCAGGACCACCTGGTGCAGTGGGTAGTTCCACGGGGTGATGGCACCGACGACGCCGATGGGTTCCCGGACGATGAGGGCGTTGCCCACCTCCCCGGCGTCGAAGTCGTAGGTCGCGGCGAGTTCGGCGTAGCGGGTGATGTTCTTCAGCGGCATGCCGATCTGGACCGGCTTGGCCAGCGCCACCGGCATGCCCATGTCGCGCGAGACCAGTTCGGCGAGCTCGTCGATGCGCTCGGCCATGAGGGCCGCGACCTTGCCGAGGTGGGCGCCCCGTTCGGCGCCGCTGAGCGCCGACCACGCCGGGAACGCCGCACGCGCGGCGCGGACGGCCCGGTCGACGTCCTGCGCGGTGCCTTCGGCGACGACGGCGATAACGTCCTCGGTGGCCGGGGCGATCACGTCGATCCGGCCGGTGCCGTCGGAGTCCACCCATTCGCCGCCGATGTAGATCTTCGTGCGATCGAGCACGTTGTTCATGTGTCGGTCCTTCTCCCCTGAGTGATGTGCTTCACAGGCAGCGTACGACGCGGGCCCGACGCGCAGCGGGAAGCCGGTCCGGCCCGCCGCGGCGGGTCAGGGCCGGGTCTCGAGGGCGCGCTGGAGCGTCGGCCACGCCTTGGGCAGCTGGTCGCGCCAGTAGCCCCACGCGTGCACCCCGACGGGTTCGTAGGTGACGGTGACGGGGATCTTCAGGGCTCCGAGGCGCTCCTCGAGCCGCTGGGTGCACATCCGCGAGCCGGCCTCGAGGATGCCGCCGAGGACGAGCGTGCGCGCGAGGTCCGGGGTGTCGGGTGTCTCGTGGGGTCCCGGCACGCCGGTCGCGGCGGACAGGTACAGCTCCTTGCCGGCGAGGTTCTCGGCGTGCGCGACGGTGTCGTGCTCGGCCCACTCCCGGCTGCCGGGCGGCCCCCACATGTTCACGGCGTCGCCGCCCTGCGACGAGGTGCTGGTCTGCACGACGGCGCTGCCGAGCAGGTCGACGGTCGAGTAGCAGCCGCTGAACGCGGCGACGCCCCGGTACAGCTCGGGGTGGCGGTGGGCGAGCATCATCGCCGCCTGCCCACCCATCGAGTTCCCGGCGATCGCGTTGACCCCGTTGCTGTTCAGCCGCGCGGCGAGCAGCGGCGGCAGTTCCTGGGTGAGGAAGGTCTCCCACTTGTTGAGCCCGAGCTTGGGGTCGGACTGCAGCCAGTCGCTGTAGAGGCTGCCGCGCCCACCGTTGGGCATGACGACGTTGACGTTCTTGTCGGCGAAGAAGGCGGGCGCGCCGCCGATGTTCATCCAGCCGCTCGTGTGGTTGCGGGCGCTGACCCCGTCGAGCAGGAACAGGGTGGGACGCGGGACGGAGTTGTCGGCGGGGAGCAGGACCTCGACGCCCACGTCGCGGCGCAGGGCGGGGCTCGCGACCGTCAGCCGCACCGCGCGTTCGGCGATCGGGGTCTCCCCCACGATGGCCGCGGTCTCGATGTCACGCAGCTCGGGCAGCGGGCCGGGGTCCTCCTGGAAGGCGGCCGGCACCGAGGAGCCGGAGTTCGACCCGGTGCCGGGTGCCGCGACGGCGGCTCCCGCACCCAGCACGGTCACGGCGGCGAGGGCCGTACCGGTCGTGAGCAGGCGGACGAGTGCCGGACGCCGGGCAACCACCACGAGGACCTCCCTAAACCTCAAGTTCAGGTTGAGAGTAGCCGACGCGCGGGCTTCGTGGTGCCTTTCCGGATCGTCGGCGTGCCCGAAAGACGCCACGGCGACGGAGGCGCCTCCTACACTTTTGGCACAGGCCACGGGAGGAGTCGCCGATGCCCGACCGCTCTGCCGCACGCACCGAACGGGCGCCCGCCGTCGAGCGCCCCGCACAGCTCCGCAACGTCGTCCTCGTCGGCTGCAGCGGGGTCGGCAAGACCACCCTCGCCGAATCCCTCGCGCTGGCCGCCGGCGCCGTGGGCCGGGCCGGCCGGACCGCCGACGGCACCACAGTCTCCGACTACGAGGCGATCGAACAGCAGCACCGTCGCTCGGTGCAGCTGGCCGTGCTACCGCTCGCGTGGAACGGGGTGAAGATCAACATCATCGACACCCCCGGGCACCCGGACTTCGACGCCGAGGTCCGCGCGGGACTGCACGCCGCCGACACGGCCGTATTCGTGGTCTCCGCAACCGATCCCATCTCCGCCGCCACCCGCACCCTGTGGCGCGAGTGCGCCGAGACCGCGATCCCCCGCGCCATCGTCGTCTCCAAGCTCGACGTCGCCCGCACCGGCTTCGACGACATGCTCACCGCGTGCCACGACGCGTTCGACCTCGGCCCGGACACCCTGCGCCCGGTCTACGTGCCGGTCTTCGACGGCGGCCGTCCCTGCGGCTCGATCGATCTGCTCACCGGCCGCGGCTACGGCAATCCCGCCGCCGTGCCGGACACCGGCGCCGCACGCGAGAGCCTCGTCGAGGCGATCTCCGGCCAGGACGACACCCTCATGGAGCGCTACCTCGCGGGCGAAGCCCTCGACACCGAATCCCTCGACGAGGGGCTGCGGCACGAGATCGTCGACTGCGCACTGCATCCCGCGCTCGCCACCACCGACTACGGGGTGGGTGCCGCCGAGCTCCTCGACCTCGTCGCGATGGCCTTCCCCGACCCCACCCACCGTCGCCCGCCCGCCCCCGCCGCCGACCCCGAGGCACCGCTGGCGGCGCAGGTGATCCGCGTGGCCGGGGACGCCTACGTCGGACGCATCAGCCTCGTGCGGGTGTATTCCGGAACCCTGCGGCCCGACACGACGATCCGGCTGGCCGGAGCCGCCGGCGACGACACCACCGAACGCGTCGCGACCCTCACCAGCCCGTTCGGCCGGCAACAGCGCCCGGTGCCCGAGGCCGTCGCCGGCGACCTGGTCTGCATCGCCAAGCTCCTCACCGCCCAGCCCGGCGACACCCTTTCCGACGCGGGGGAGTCGACCCTCCTGGACCGCTGGCCGCTACCCGAGCCGCTGCTGCCGGTGGCCGTCGAGGCCCACACCCGCAGCGACGACGACAAGCTCTCCCAGGCCCTCGCCCGGCTGACCGCCGAGGATCCGGCCCTGCGCCTCGAACAGAACCCTGACACCCACCAGCTGGTGCTGTGGTGCACGGGCGAGGCCCACGCCGAGGTCGTCCTCGACCGGCTCCGCACCCGCCACGGCGTCCACGTCGACGCCGTCCCCTACCGGGTGGCGCTGCGCGAGACGTTCGCAACCCCGGCCAAGGGCCACGGCCGGCTCGTCAAACAGTCCGGCGGGCACGGCCAGTACGCGGTGTGCGACGTCGAGGTCGAACCGTTGCCCCTGGGCGGCGGCATCGAGTTCGCCGAACGCGTCGTCGGCGGCGCCGTACCCAGGCAGTTCTTCCCGTCCGTGGAGAAGGGCGTGCGGGCGCAGGCGGCCAAGGGGGTGGCCACCGGGAACCCGCTCATCGACGTCCGCGTCACCCTCGTCGACGGCAAGGCGCACTCGGTGGACTCCTCCGACGCCGCGTTCCAGACCGCGGCCGGGCTGGCGTTGCGGGACGCCGCCACGCACACCGAGGTCACGCTGCTCGAACCCGTCTCCGCGGTGCGGGTGATCCTGCCCGAGGAGTACCTCGGCGCCGTCCTCGGTGACCTGTCCGCCCGGCGTGGCCGGGTCCTGGGCACCGAGAGCGCCGAGCCGGGCCACACTCTGCTGCGCGCGGAGGTCCCCGAACTCGAACTCGCCCGCTACCCGGTGGATCTGCGGTCGCTCACGCAGGGCACCGCGGAGTTCTCCCGGATGCACCTGCGCTACGAGCCCATGCCGGCCGCGGCGGCGGCACAGTTCACCGGCGGGCAGCGCGAGTCCACGTCGAACGGCAAGTCCCGCAACGGAAACCGGTAGCGTCCCGGGCAGATCATTCCCGCAGCAGCAGCGACGCCAGTTCGGGCGGGCGGGCGAGGGCCGGCAGGTGGCCGGTGTCGATCACCTCCGGCTCCACCCCCACGCGTTCGTGCGCGAGCCGCTCGATCAGCGGCAGCGGGAACAGCCGGTCGTGCCGGCCCGCGATCACCCGCACCGGCACGTCCGGCCACCGCTGCGCCCGCCACGCCGGCTCGAACGCCGACTCCGCCATGTCCGGCTGCTCGTGCGCGAACGCCTCGTCGACGACGTCGTCCGGCACGTCGTGGAAGAACAACGCGCGCGGATCCAGCGGCGCGTCCGGGTCACGTCCGTCGGCGACGTCCTGCGCGCGCTTCGCCTCGGCCTGGCCCACCGCCGACCACCACTGTCCCGGCGACTCGCCCGGCGCCGGGATCATCGGCGCCACCAGGACCAGCGCGTGGACCGGCATCCGCTCGGCGACGATCGCCGCGGTGAACGCGGACATCGACTGCGCCACCACCGTCGGTGGGCGCGCGAGGTCACGGCAGGCCGCCACCACGACGTCCGCGTACGCGTACTGGTCGGCGCCGGGATCGGTGTACGGGAGGTCGACCGGCACGACCTCGTGCCCGCGCAGCAACGGCGCCACCCGGTGCCAGTACCACGAGTCCGACCCCGCCCCCGGCAACAGGACGAAGCTGCGGGTCGTGGCACCGGGCATCGTCGGCGGCCGATCCGTCACGAGAGGGGCCGGTCAGTCCGGCGCCTCGTCGCCGGTCTCGATCGGACGCTGCTCCTCGCGGTCCGAAACGCTGCCCTCGACGCCCTCCTCCTCGCGTTCGCTCTCGACCCGTTTCTCCATGTCGTCCACCAGGTTCTCCAGGTCCTCCCCGGTGACCGGGGCGGGACGGTCGGTGGCCTCCACGGGCTCTTCTCGGTCATCGCGCTGTTCCGGACTTCCCACGGTGTGACGTCCTTTCGATGTCGGCCGACCTCGGTCGGTGCAGCCCTCCCGCATTACCCGGTCGCCCGCGCCCCGAAACCGCGCACCGGGCGCACATCACACCGTCGGGAAGGTCTCCGAGGGGCGCTCCCCCTCGTCGTAGACCGTCTCGGGTGAGCCGATGATCTGGGCATCCGGGGTGCCGACCACGCGCGGATTCTTGCCGGTGTAGTCGAAGCGATGCAGCACCCACTTCATCGCCTCGATCCGCGAACGCTTCTTGTCGTTCGCCTTGACGATGGTCCACGGGGCGTGCGGGGTGTCGGTGTAGAACAGCATCGCCTCCTTCGCCTCCGTGTACGCGTCCCACTTGTCGAGGCTCGCGAGGTCCGTCGGCGAGAGCTTCCACTGCTTGACGGGGTCCGTGCTGCGCGCGACGAACCGCGCGTGCTGCTCCTCGCGGCCCACCGAGAACCAGAACTTGACCAGGTGGATCCCGGACTGCACCAGCATCCGCTCGAATTCCGGTGCGGAGCGCGTGAATTCGCGGTACTCGTTGGGGGTGCAGTAGCCCATCACCCGTTCGACACCGGCCCGGTTGTACCAGGACCGGTCCATCAGCACGATCTCCCCGCCCGCCGGCAGGTGCTCGACGTAGCGCTGGAAATACCACTGCGTGCGTTCCCGCTCGGTCGGCTTCTCGAGCGCCATCACCCGCGCACCGCGGGGATTGAGATGTTCGGTGAACCGCTTGATCGCCCCGCCCTTGCCGGCCGCGTCGCGCCCTTCGAAGATGACGACGATCTTCTCGTTGTGCTCCTTGACCCAGGCCTGCAGCTTGAGCAGTTCGATCTGCAGCTTGCGTTTGCGGGCCTCGTACTGCCGCCGCGTCATCTTCGTGTCGTACGGATAGCCGTTCCGCCACGGTTCGTCGACGTCGGCGATCCGATTCTTGCGGCCGGACTTCCGCAGCAGCTCGCCGATCTCGTCGATCTCCGGGGTGACGTCGATCTGACCGTCCGACGCGAGTTCGAACGGTTCGCCCTTCTCGTTCAACTCGTCCACTCCGTGAGATTACCGCCGCCACCGGCCCGTCGCGGTCCGAACGCCGGTGCGACCCGCGGCGCATTCGCCCGTTTCCACCCCACCCTGTAGGCTTCGAGTCATCGATGGGCATTTCGCATCGGGCTTCCCGCCCGGTGGGCCCCGATTGGAACATCTTCCGGCTGATTCGCGGCCGACCAAGGAGCGTCCCGTGACGCACACACCGCGGCCCGGACAGCGCGGCACCGACCGGGGTGTGCCGGCGCAGCCGGGAACGCAACCGTTCCCCGAACCCACCCGCACCCCGCGGCTGCTGCTGCGTCCTGCCGGGGCACCCACGTCGTCCGTCGACGGCGCCTGGTTCCCCTGGACCCAGAACATCACCTCGGAGCTGCACGACCTGGTCTCGGCGCTCGCCCCGAGGCTCGGGCCCGTCGTGCGGATCGCGTTCGAATGGAATGCGGTCAGCTCCGCCCAGCGGCGCATCGACGACGTCGACGGCATCGAGATCACCGGTCCGATCCCCGGCCAGCCGTCGACTCTGATGTATCTGTTCGGCGAACACGGCACCCGGCTCGCGCTGACGATCGTCGCGCCCCACACCGACCCCGACCGCGCCTACGAGATCATGCGGACCGTCGCCGGTGTGCCCGATGAACACTGACCCGCTTCCCCCGACGATTACCACCACAGAACAGGACACCATGCAGCACCACGAGTACCCGATCTTCCTTCAGCCCGGCACCCCCGCCGACGCGGACACTCCCACCGAGGCCGAGACGGATCCCCGCCGGCACGGACCGCACGACTACTCCGGGCTCTTCTCGGCTCCGAACTGACCGGCATATCCCCGCTGCGGGGGGAACATGATCGAATCCGGCGCATGACCCCGGCGCAGACGTCACACTGAAATCCGGAGAAATCCCCCGAACTCTGGAGACGCCATGCGCCGGCTGTCGATCCTTGCGATGACCACCTTCGTTCTGGCGGCCGCCGCCTGCGGCTCCGACAGCGGCACCGAGGACTCCGCGACGACGACCACCCGCGCGCCCGACTCGGCCCAGGCCGAGCAGTTCCAGGCCGCGCTCGACGACGTGCGCGACGACTTCAAGTTCCCCGGCGTCGTCGCGCGGGTGATCACCGCCGACTACGAGTGGACCGGCAGCTCCGGGACCGCCGGCCGGGACTCGACCGAGCCCCCGACCGCCTCCGACCACACGCGCATCGGCAGCATCACCAAGACGTTCACCGTCACCGCGATCCTCCAGCTGATGCAGGACGGCAAGCTCTCCCTCGACGATCCCATCGGCAAGTACGTGCCGGGCCTGCCCAACGGCGACACCGCCACCCTGCGCCAGCTCGCCGACATGACCAGCGGCATCCCCAGCTACACCTTCGACGAGAACTTCCAGAACCAGCTGTTCGGCGACCCCACCAAGCCCTGGACTCCCGAGCAGCTGCTCGACATCGTGCGTGGTGACCCGCCAAACTTCGCGCCCGGTGAGAAGTGGGAGTACTCCAACTCCAACCTCATCGCCCTCGGCCTGGTCGTCGAGCAGGTCAGCGGGCAGAGCCTGGGCGACTACATCACCGAGCGGATCACCGAGCCCATCGGCATGAGCGAGACGTCGTTCCCCGACGGCACCGACATCCCCTCCCCCCACCTCGACGGCGTCACCGAACAGGGACAGCCGGAGGGGCAGACCACCGACGCCACCAACTGGGATCCGTCGTGGGCGTGGGCGGCCGGGGCGATGATCTCCACCCTCGACGACCTGGAGATCTGGGCGAAGGCCATCGGCACCGGCGAGGGACTCTACGACCAGCAGACCCAGGACGTGCGGATGTCGTCGTTCCTGTACGGGCTGCCGCCGAACACCGCGACCGCGGCGTACGGGCTCGGACTCGGCGACGCCGACGGCTGGCTCAGCCACACCGGCGAACTGCCCGGCTTCAACACCTACTTCGGCTACAACCAGGACACCCGCGACATCATCCTCGTCGCGGTCAACAGCGACATCCCGAACGCCCAGAACCAGAACCCGGCACCCACCGTGGTGCAGAAACTGCAGGCCGCGCTCGCCGGATCCTGACCGCACGACGGCCGTGGCGGCCCTCACGTCGGCCCGGATCCGGCGTGATCGGTCGTTATGGTGGATCAGGTGACTGTCGCACTCCTCGCTGCCATACCGGCCGACGCCGCCGCACCCACCGACGGCATCGCCGGCTGGGCGCTGTCCCTCATGGACCGGCTCGGCGGCGTCGGAGCGGGCATCGCGATCGCGCTGGAGAACTTCTTCCCGCCGCTGCCGAGCGAGGTCATCCTGCCGCTCGCCGGCTTCGCCGCGAGCCTCGGCAGCTTCACCCTCTTCGGTGCCCTGTTCTGGACCACCCTCGGCTCGCTCGTCGGCGCCCTCGGGCTCTACGCGGCCGGACGCGGCATCGGTCCAGACCGGATCCGGCGGATCGTCGACCGGCTCCCCCTCGTCGACGTCGAGGACCTCGACCGCACCACCGCCTGGTTCGAACGACACGGCGGCAAGGCCGTGTTCTTCGGCCGCATGGTCCCGCTCTTCCGCAGCCTGATCTCCATCCCCGCGGGCGTCACCCGCATGCCCGCGTGGCGATTCGTCCTCTTCACGACCGCGGGCAGCCTCATCTGGAACAGCATCTTCGTCTTCGCCGGCTACGGCCTGGGCGCGAACTGGTCCCGCGTCGAGCCGTACGCGTCGGTGTTCCAGAACGTCGTGATCGGTGGCGTCGTGCTCTTCGCCGGGTACGCCGTGGTCAAGCGGGTGCGCAAGCGCCGCGCGCAGACCGACGCGAACTAGCCGACCTTGCACCCGTTCCTGTCGGCTTGCATCCGTTCCGGCGCGACGAAACGGGTGCAAGCACGCAGAAACGGGCGCAGGCTCGGATTCAGAACATGACGCCCGCGAACGGCGCCGAGGCCGTCGCGAACAACTGCTCGACCACCGGCAGCGCGTCCGCGTCGTGCACCCGCACGAGCCCGGCGACCTCGAGCTGATGCCAGCGGGTCCCGCCGAGCAGCGTCGCGGCGAGCGTGGACGCGTCCACCTCCAGCTGTGCCGGCTCGTCCACGCGTTCCGCGCCCGACGCCGAGATCCGGTAGGTGCCGGAGTTCTCCGGCAGCCGGTCGTCGACCACCGCCAACCGCACCTCACCGGGGCCGGCGAACGTCCGCTCCCGCAACGCGGCGGGCACGTCCACGATCCGCAGCCACGTCTCGTCGCCGGCGCGGCGCAGCTGCACCGCGCGCGAGTCCGTCAACAACCACGGCAACGGGTCGTCCTGCGGCATCGCGGCGAAGACGAACGTGTCGACGAGATCGAGGTTCAGCAGGAACCGCAGCAGGCCCAGGTAGGCGGTGCGGGTCGGCGCGAAGAAGTCCTCGACGACGACCGTGCGCTCCCGGCTGCCGAACCAGGTGTCGGTGCCGATCGGGCGGTAGCGGGCGAAGCCCGTCTCCGCTCCCGGCTCGCCGTGCACCGCGACGTACCGGGGTTCGCGGTCCCCGACGATCCGGTGCTCCTGCGACCGCCACCAAGGCGGGATGCGGTCGATGCTCCCGGGCCGCGACGACGGATTGTCGTCGGCGATGCGCGAGAGCAGGTCCCACGCGTCGTGCGGGTCGACGAGCCGCACCGGCCCGCCCTCCCCCACCGACGGACGCAGGACAGCCCGCCGCACGTCCAGTTCGACGGTGTGCGTCGTGGTCGCGATGCCGTACCCGAAACGGCCGTAGATCGTCGCCTCGGAGGCTCGCAGCGACGTGACCACCTCACCCCGGTCGCGGGCGTCGCCGAGCTGGTGCCGCATCAACGCCGACAGCACGCCCCGACGGGTGTGCGTGGGCAGCACCCCGACGTGCGTGACGGCGGCGTGCGGGACGCGGCGCCCGCCCGGCAGAATCATCCCGCTCGACGCGGACTCCACGGTGCCCACCAATTCCCCGTCGACGAACGCGCCCAGCGTGCGGCCCTGCTCGCGCTGGGTCAGGATCTGCCCCGGCTGGAGCGGATTCGGGGCGGGCATCCCGATCATGGCGGTACGGAACAGTTTCGCCGCCGACAGCAGCTCTGATTCGGTCTCGAGGACCCGGATCTCCGGCATTACCGCAGCATACGGGGATCGCGGCGACGGGACCGTCCGGACGTGCCCTCCGCCCGGGTTCGCCGTTCATCGAAGTGCCGCCGCCGCCCCACCGAGCAACAGCACACCGACCAGCAGCGACGGGACCGCGACGCTGGAGATGGCCAACCCTGTGCCGAATCGACGGACCGGCCCGCGGAACGCCGTCAGCACTCCCCCACCGACGAGGGGACCGAGGTACGGCCACGCTGCGTCGCCACCGGCAATGCCGAGAGGGACCGACGCCACGCACACCAGTCCGCACAGCGCCCCGGCGAAGCTCTCCGGGCCGAACCAGTCGATGCGATCGGCCCACCACGACTCACGGCTCATCACGACAACGACCACACGACACAGAGAACTACCGCAGCCCCACCGACTCCGAGCGCAATGCCACGGCGACGTTCGACGCGTGAGCGCGCCAGCACAGCAGCGGCGGCAGCCATGACCGCGGCGACGACAACGAGAATCCACCCTTCCGGCGGGTTCGCCCGATAGTCGATCGTGCCGATCGCGGCAACGATCCCGAGGAACAACGACGCTCCGCCGGCTGCAGCGAGCGGCAGGGACCACGTGGCGGCCTCCCAGAAGCCGATCCGATCGAGCCGTTGCGAGATTGCCGACGGAAGGACCGGCCGAATCATCGGACGACCACCACGCGAAGCGGATCCTCCGTACCACCGAGCCTCGTGGGCTGATGCGGATCCGCATCCGGACGTGTCCCCGCCCCGTAAGGCGGCAACTGAGCGTACGCAGACCTGAAACGCTCGAACACTTCCGTTCCGACCCCGATCGAATGATGGAACGGGAGGTTGATGAGCGGTCCGTATTCGCTGCCGCTGTCGGCAGGGTCGATCGTGACAGTTTCCGTACCGCCCATGGGCGTATCCCGATAGACCTCGAGCGCCGGGTAGTCCGTGATCACACCGTCGACAGCAATGCCTTCCGGCCGCGGCGATATCACGATGTCACCGTTGACCGTATGCGTTGGTGTCGACACATCCGGAGCGAGAGGGTTTCTCGCGTGGTACTGGATCCGAACGGCACCGTCGGCCGCCTGCTGGACGTCTACGGTCGGCACACCGACCCGTACGTCACCGTCGACCGACACCGAAGGATTCTGACGGGCGATCACCATGCCGTTCTCGTAGTCGACGTAGATCGCGACTCGTGTCTCCTCGACGTCGAATCGGGGATCCTCGGACCGATGGTCACCCAGATCCTGCGGCAGGTTCACCACCGTTTCGGACGGGATGTAGAGCCCGATCCGCACTACGCCCTGACCCGGCACGGGTTCGATCCGACCCGCGACGACCTCCGGCCCGACTCCCGCGTACTTCTCGGCGAAGCTGTTCGCCACAAGGATGTACGCCGTCGCCCAGTCCACCGGGTCGAGCGGGAGCCGACCTGTGAGTCGTTCGAATGCATCGGCGGCATCCGCCCGCCGCTCGTCGCCGGAGTCTGCCCCCGGGGCAGGCGCGGGCCCTGCGAGCACCACGTCCGCCGGAAACCGAACCTCGTCCGATTGCATCGCGGAGAGCGACTCGAGCGCTCTCCGCATCGCCGTTGCAACCCGCGCGTCTTCGTCGCCCAGTACGGTCAACGCGCGGACAATTTCCGTCTCGTGTCGGCTCGCGACCTCTTTCGAGGCTCCGGCCACACCGACCGACGAGACACGCCCATCGTTCGCAACCCGAAACCCCTCACATTCCGCCGACGCGATGACATGCAGTACGTACGATCGCGCGGCCTCGATGCTCGAGGCTCCGCGGTGAGCAACATCGACACAACGTTCGAGCGCTCCTGCCGCGCGATTCGCCGCATCCACGAATCGCTGCATCCTGGTGCGTTCGTGATCGGCGGCTGCTCCGCGCCAAAACCGGTGCGAGTCGTCGAAGTCGCGCTCCACGTCGCGCTTACGCCGGTCGATCTCGTCACAAAGTTCCTCCCATGCAGCTGCGATCACGACCAGCGAAGCGGTGTCCCAGCGTTGGGCCTGCTCTCTCGTCGCCGGACTCACACTCTGCCCCGCAGGTCGCGCAATGCGTCGGCCGACGCACGATCCACCTCCGAATACGAATTCGCAGCAGCATCAGCCCTCATCGCTACGTCGCGCAGACGAGCGGCCAACTGGGACGTCGATGCGACCACGGCTGCCCACACCTCTTCACATGCCACCGCGGTGCACGATCCGGAAAGCAGATCCCCGACCTCCGACCTGTCGGTGCATTTCTCCAGTGCGGCACCGGCATCGGCAGCCCTTGCTGCAAGCAACCGGAGTTCTTCCGGCACGACGAAAACGCTCTCCCCCATGTAGATGCCCCCTGTGTCCCCAACCTGCCCGATGCACCTTACACAGAAGGACCGCCCCTACTTGCGACTGTCGGATGACCCGACGCCGAAAATTTGACGGCTTCCGCGGCAACGCTCACCGAGTCGGCAGACACCCGGTCGTCCCGCTCATCAGTCGCCAGTGCCTCGCGTTCGAGCGGCGGCGTTCCCATGCCGTCGGCGCGCTACAGTACCCGGGCCGATGGACATCATGGGGGGGATTTCATGGCCGAAGGACTTCGTCTGGATCCGCAGACGATCGACGAGATCGTCGCACTCTGCGACACCATGCTCGAGACTTTGCGAGAAGCGGCGCTGAACGCAAGACGCCTCACCGATGCGCCGAGCTTTGGGGGCTTCAGATCGGCAGAGGATCTACGCGCCGGTTTCGTGCGCAAGGCTCACGGCACGCCCGAGTCGCTCGATGAACGGCTCGAACAGTTCCACGCGGTGCTCAGCGGTATGCGCGAGACGTTCGCCGCCGGCGGGGACGGCTTCCTGACCGCCGAGTACGACTGGACCGAGCGCCTGCACCGTGCAAGCCAGGACGAGCTGTGACCGGACGCCGCACCGCGATCGCAGCCGGTGCGCTTCTGGCACTCGTCGTGCTCACCGGTTGCGCCGCGCCCACGCCTACCGAGGTCACCGTAGGCGCATCCCCGCACGCGCCGACCACCACGACCCGAGTGCCACGCCTGGTCGACGAATCCGATCGACCTCTCGTCGCCTTCGACCCGTGCCTGGACATCCCCGCCCACGTGCTCACCACCGCCGGCTACGACCCGGAAACCGAAGACGAAGCGGACTTCGCCGCCACGCATTACACCATGCTGGGCTGCTCCTACAAGGGCACCCTCCGCATACCCGGAGTCCTGGCCCGCTACGGACTAACGGTGATGTCGGCCAACTTCACCTTCGAGGAAGAGTGGCAGAAGGCCACCGGCAACGGTGACGACATCGTACCCACCGAAATCGTCGGTCGACGTGCGCTGCTGAAGTCCAATTCGTCTCTGCCCTACAGCTGCGGGATGAGCGTCGAAAGTTCCTACGGGGTGCTCATTTTCGCCCGCATCCACTTCCGCGACAGCAGCGCTCCCCTACCGGAATCCCAGTGGTGCGTCGGCCTGGAGGACACCGTCGGTCGGATCGTCGCGGTTCTCGACGACTTCGAATCGGCATCGCGCTGAACGACATCCGCAGGATTCAGGCAGAGAGCACCGCTCTTGTGTCGGTGCCGCGCGCTACGGTTGATCGCACTGGAGGAAACCACAGAGGAGGCGGCCAGTGAACGACAGCACGGACGTCCCGGAGATCAACACCTGGGACGGAATGATCGACTGGCTCGTCGACTCGTTCACCGACAAGCCGACGGGTCTCGTCATCGACCTGGGACCGAGCGGCTACGTCGCTCCGCTCGACCAGGACGAGGACGAGGACGAGGACGAGGACGAGGATCTGGTGGTGTGCGCGCAGGTACACGTGCTGGCAGACGGTGTGCTGATGGTCCGCCGCTCCCGGACCGTACTCGGCCGGCTGCGGCTGGACACTCACGCTGTGGACGGGCTCGAGCTCGACCGGTGGTTCTTCGACGGCCACTTCGACGACTGCACCGACGGCTACCTCTTCACCCGCGACGTCACCTTGGCTGCCGACGCATGTGTTTCGTGGTTCCGCGACAACCCGGACGCGCCCCCGCTCGACGAACTGGGATGCGAGTACGAGTTCCCCGACACGCTCCCGACCGGCACGTAGCCCCTGGCGTGATCCCCGTGGCTCGTTCCGGTCAGCCGTGCCGCTGTCCGAGCAGACGCTCGAGGCCCGTCTGCCCGATGATCGAGATCCTCTGCCCGAGCCGCAGGCGCTCCCGCACCGCGTACAGCTTGCGTCCCTCGGACTCGTTCAGTCCGTTGCGGACGTCCCCTCGCACGAGCAGCGTGGTCGAGTCGCCGACGGCATCCTGCACGTGTCCGCCGGCGCGCCGGACGAGCTCCGCGGCCTCGCTCCGAGTCCATCTCTGGAGCTTGCCGGATCGAAGACACCGTCGCGCGTATCGTCGCCGCACTAGGCGAGTTCGAGTCACGCAGCCGCTGAGTGACATTCACAGCCGCTCCACCGTCAGTCATACGCTCCCACAATTGAACGTGCGGATGACTGCGCGACGCGCGGATACCGTTCTGCGCCTCAGCCTTCCGCCGCGGGCAGCAGGTGCCCCATCCGCCGCCGCTTCGTCTCCAGGTACCGCACGTTCGCCGGGGCACTGCCCACGTGCAGCGGCACCCGCCCCGACACGACGATGCCGTTGGCCTCGAGCCCGGAGATCTTGGCCGGGTTATTGGTGAGCAGCCGCACCGACTGCACACCGAGGTCGTGCAGGATCGCGGCGGCGCCGCCGTATTCGCGGCCGTCGGCGGGTTCGTCGAGTTCGAGGTTGGCCTGCACGGTGTCCAGGCCGCCGTCCTGCAGCCGGTAGGCGGCGAGCTTCTTGAGCAGACCGATGCCACGGCCCTCGTGCCCGCGCAGGTACACCAGCACCCCGCCCTCGTAGGCGAGACGCTCGAGCGCGGCGTCGAGCTGGGGGCCGCACTCGCAGCGCTGGGAGGCGAACGACTCCCCGGTCAGGCATTCGGAGTGCACCCGCACCAGCGCGCCGTCGCCCGGCTCGCCGGCGAGCAGCGCCAGATGCTCGGCGCCTGTGAGCCGATCCTGGTAGCCGACGGCGCGGAAGGTGCCGAACCGGGTCGGCATCACCGTCTCGGCGGCGCGGAGCACCCGTCCCGTCGGCGCGACGGGTGCGGGCAGCGCGTGCGCGGCACGGTAGTTGATCAGCTCCGCGACGGTGAGGACGGGCAGGTCGTGCCGGGCGCCGAGGTCCTCGATGCCGGGCAGGCGCATCATGGATCCGTCGTCGGCGACGAGCTCGGCGATCACCCCGACCTGCGGCAGGCCGGCGAGCGCGCACAGGTCGACGGCGGCCTCGGTGTGGCCGGGACGTTCGAGCACACCACCGGGCCGGGCGCGCAGCGGCAAGATGTGCCCGGGCCGGATCAGGTCCCGGGCGGTGGCGGTGGGGTCGGCGAGTACCCGCAGCGTGGTGGCACGGTCGGCAGCGCTGATGCCGGTGCTCACCCCGCGCGCCGCGTCGACCGTGATCGTGTACGCGGTCTGCTTCGGGTCCTGGTTGTCGGTCACCATCGCCGGCAGCTCCAGGGCGTCGGCGCGGGCGCCGGTCATCGGCGCGCACAGCAGGCCCGACGTGTGCCGCACGGTCCACGCGATCCACTCCGGGGTGGCGTGGTGGGCGGCGAGGATCACGTCGCCCTCGTTCTCGCGGTCGGCGTCGTCGGCGACGAGGACGGGCCGCCCCGCGCGCAGTGCGGACAGCGCCGCCTCCATCCGGCTCACGACGCCACCAGCCTGCGGAAGGCGCTGCGGTGGAATACGATCGGCTCGGTGCCGGAGTCGTCGCAGTGCAGCTCGTGGACGCGGAGCACGACAATGGCATGGTCGCCCGCCGGGACCTGCTGTTCGATCGACACGTCCATCCGGACACTACAGCCGGCGACGAACAACGCTCCCCCGTCCCGGGTTTCGGTGTCGAGGCCGGCGAACCGGTCGCCGTCCTTGGCCGCGAGCCCCCGGGCGGCACCGTCGGAGTTCAGGACGCTGATGCCGAGGCGCGGCCGTGCCGCGAGCTTCGGCCAGGTGGTGGAGGTGTTCTGCACGCAGAACGCCACCAGCGGCGGATCCAACGACACCGGCACGAACGTGCTGGCAGCCATACCGAGACGTTCGGAGCCGGTGTCGGCGCAGATCGCGACGACCCCGGACGGGACGTGGGCGAAAGCGCGGCGCAGCGCGGCGCCGTCAAAGGTGGTCATCGTGCCTCCGTCCGGAGAGTGGAACGCAGGACCGGCGCCCAGCGCTCGGCGTAGTCCGCGATCCGCGTGTCGGTGGTGTAGGTGGAGTCGAGCAGGTACAGCCCCGCCGCCGGGGTGGTGGCGCCGAGTTCGACGAGCACCGGCTTGAGCAGCAGGTCGGGGGCCATGGCGTGGGCCGGACCGGCGCCGAGCATGAGCGGCACGGCGGTGACGTCGCGCAGGCCGTCGCCGGTGGCGAACTGGTCGAGGAAGAGCTTGAGGATGCCGGTGTAGGTGGCCTTGAAGGTGGGGCTGGCGAAGACCACGAGATCGGACGAGGCAACGGTGTCCACCGCCGCCTTGACGGCATCGTCGCCCCAGCCGAGCAGGCCGGGCCCGAGGGTGATCACGTCGACGACGTGGTCGGGGGCGGAGCCGGTGAGTTCGGTGGCCAGGAGGGTGGCGGCGTCGAGGGTGCGGGAGCCGGGCTTGGGGTTGCCGGCGACGACGGTGGTCTTCATGACGGGTGTCCTTCGGTCGGGCGCTCAGCGCGCGGATCGGGAGGCGGTGCGGCGACGGACCGCACCGGAGAGGGCGACGGCGACGACGAGGGCGCCGCCGTAGAACAGTTGCTGGACGAAGCTGGCGACGCCGAGCATCTGCAGGCCGACGACCCCGGCGACGAGGAAGTACACCGCGACGAGGGTGCCGAAGGCGTTGAAGCGGCCGGGCACGATCGCGGTGGCGCCGAGGAACGCGGCGGCGAACGCCGGGAGCATGAACGACTGGCCGGACGACGGGTCGGCGCCGCCGAGCATGCCGGCGTAGACGATGCCGGCCAGGGCCGCGACGAGCGCGGAGGTGACGAGTGCGCCGCCGCGGATGCGGTCGACGTGCAGGCCGCTCAGCCGCGCGACCTGCGGTCCGCGCCCGACGAACAGCAGCCGCCGACCGATCGGGGTGTACTGGAAGATCACCGCGGTGAGCACGACGAGGGCGAGGGCGTAGTAGAACTGCAGCGACACCCCGAATAGGCGGGTGCCGATGGTCGCGTCGACGAGTCCGGCGTCGATGCCGGTGACCGAGGTGGAGTCGGAGATCCACTGCACCACGCCGAGGACGACGGTGCCGCTGCCGAGCGTCGCGATGAACGAGTCGATGTGCAGCCGCACGACGAGCACGGCGTTGACGACGCCGACGACCAGCGCGACGAGCACGGCGACGGCGATGGCCGGCAGCAGCGACCAGCCCTGCTGGACGTTGAGCACCGCGATGGTCATCGCGGCGAGGGACATGGTGGACACGGCCGAGAGGTCGAACTCGCCGGCGGTGAGCGGCACGATCAGCCCGAGGGCGAGGATCAGCAGCACGGCCTGCGAGCCGAGGATGTTCTGCAGGTTGTTCGCGGTCGGGTAGATCTCGGGGCGCAGCGCGCTGAACACGAGCACGACGGCGACGAGGGCCAGCACGAGCGCGTACTTCTCGACCAGCGGGCCGAGCGCGACGCGCGGACGGGTCGAATCTGCTACAGGGGCGGGTCTTTTCGTGGTGGTGGTCTTGTCGAGGGTGACGGACATCAGGCTTTCACTTCCTGTCGGGTCAGGCCGAGGACGCTGTCCGAGATGTGGTGCTTGGAAAGTCGGTCGCCGGTGAGTTCGGCGACGACGTGGCCGCGGGAGAAGACGAGGACGCGGTCGCACAGCACCGACAGCTGCTCGTAGTCGGAGCTGGCGACGACGATGCCCGCTCCCCCGCGCGCGGTCTCGCGGAGCATCTCGAAGATGCGGGCGCGGGCACCGATGTCCACGCCCTGGGTGGGTTCGGCGAGCAGCACCAACGCCGGGTCGGTCTGGAGCCACTTGCCGAGCAGGGCCTTCTGCTGGTTGCCGCCGGAGAGGGAACCGTAGACGGCCTGCGGGTCGCGGGGCCGCACGTCGCAGCGGTCGGCGAGGGACGCGGCGACGGCCCTGAGCGCGCCCGGTTTGACCCAGCCCGCGCCGAGGATCGGCAGGGTGATGTTCTCGGCGACGGTCAGCTCGGGTGCGCTGCCCTCCACCTTGGGCTCCGGCGGCACGTACACGACCTTGCGGTCGAGCGCGTCGATCGGGGTGATCGTCTGCAGCGCAACGGTGTCGGGGCCGATCGTCAACCGTCCCCCGCGGGCCGGGCGTGCCCCGTAGACGGCGGGCAGCACGTCGTCGTAGCCGGAGCCGGCGATGCCGGTGAGGCCGACGATCTCGCCGGGGCGCACGTCGAAGCCGATCCCGTCGACGGTCGCGGTCTCGAGTTCCTCGACCCGGGCGAGCGGGGGCGCGTCGTCGAAGTCGCGGACGGGACCGGCGACGCGGGGGTCGGCGGAGTCGAGGCTGCGGCCGACGATGAGGTCGATGAGCGAGGCGGCGGTGAGGTCGCGGGTGCGGTGGGTGCCCTGGGAGACGCCGTCGCGCAGGACGGTGACGCGGTCGGTGTGGTCGAGCACCTCGTCGAGGTCGTGGGAGACGAACAGGACCGCGGCCTTCTTGTCGGCGACGATCTCGCGGACGACGGAGAACAGCAGGTCGGTGCCCTCGCGGGGCAGGAAGACGGTCGGCTCGTCGAGGACGAGAAGGGTGCGGCGGTCGCCGAGTTCCTCCACGGCTCGCAGGATCGCGACGAGCGCGCGGTCGGTCTCACCCAGGCTCGACACCGGCGCGTCGGGGTCGACGTCGAGGCCGAAGTGGTCGAACAGGGCTCGGGCGGTGGACTTCTCGCGCCGCCAGGAGATCCACGGCCTCGAGCCGGCGACGACGGGCCCGACGCGCAGGTTCTCCACCACCGACAGGTCGGGCACGAGCGCGAGGTCCTGGTGGACGAAGCTGATGCCGAGTTCGCGGAACCCGCCGGCCGGGACGGGCAGGGGCACGTCGCGGCCGCGGACCTGCAGGGCGGCGCCGGGGTCGGGGGCGTGGAACCCGGCGAGGACCTTGATGAGGGTGGACTTGCCGGAGCCGTTCTCGCCGAGCAGGCCGTGCACCTCGCCGGCGTGGATCGTCAGGCCGACGTCCTTCAGGACGGTGTGGCTGCCGAAGGTCTTGGACAGGCCGACGATGTTGACGATGGGGTCAGGGCTGTTCACTGGACCCCCACAGGGCCTCGTAGCCGGTGACGTAGGCGGTGCCGTAGCCCTTGTCGGGCTGCGGCGGGGTGCCGGTCTCGTCGATGTTGTCGGCGGTGATGAGCTTGAGCGGGGTCTGCTGCGCGCCGTTCGGGACGGGGTCGTAGCCGAGGAGCAGGCGGCCGGCCTGGTCCATGGTGGCCCAGGCGAGCCACGGGATGGATTCGCCGACGTTCATGGTGACGATGCCGTCGTCCTGCTGGATCTTCAGCACGGCGGGGGTGCCGTTGACGGAGGAGATCTCGACCTGGCCGGTCTTGCCGGCGGCCTTGATGCCGGACTGGGCGTAGAGCGACATCGAGTCGTAGATGGGCAGGACGAAGTCGATGGTGGGGTCGGCGGAGAGGGCGGACTGCACCTCGGACTGGATCTTGGTGGCCCACTCGGCGACGGGCACGTTGACGATCTTGTATTCGCACCGGGGGCAGTACTGCGCGATCTCGTCCTCCATCGCCGCGACCTCGGCCTTGGCGGGCGGGACCTCGTTGGAAGTGATGATCAGGGCGTTGCCCTCGCCGTCGGTCCGGTCGATCATCCAGTCGACGGTGAGGCGGTTGGCCTCGGCGAGCGGGGCGTCGGTGGTGGCGTCGACGAGGCCCTCGAGGCCGGTGGGCAGCGGTTCGCCGCGCAGGATGGTGTGGGTGAGCAGGACGGGAATGTTTGCCGCGTCCGCCTTTTCGAGGGCCGGTTTGATGAGGGAGGCGTCGATGCCCTGCGAGAGGATGATCAGGTCGACGCCCTGGTTGACGGCCTGTTCGACGCCGGTGGCCCACTGGGCGGGCTGGCCCTGGTTGGTGTATTCGATCCAGGTGGCGCCGTAGCGTTCGGCGACCTTCTTCGATTCCTCGTCGACGGCGACGTTGTAGGGGTTCTCGCTGTTGGTGGGGATCGCGAAGATCGTCTTGCCGGCGATGTTCCGCATCGGGAAGGGCTCGGCCACGAACGTGAACTCCGGGTCGGCCGCGTACTTGGCGAGCTGAGCGCGGGCGTACTCGATGCCGGCGGCGACGTCGGCGTCGGAGACGTCGCCGCCGCCGGAGCCGGAACTGCTGCATGCGGCGAGACCGAGGGCGGCCGTGAGGGTGAGCGCGGCGATCGCGGCGCGGCCGGGAAGGGTGGGGCGCATGGGTTCTCCTGGAGGGGAAGAGGAGGTTCGACGAGAGGCGGGATTCGACGAGAGGCGGGGGCGCGTCGTTGCGGGGCCGGCCGATACGGTCGATGACTTCGAATGTATCGGGTGCCGTGTTGCGGCCGGCAACACCGTTGGTTCGTTCGTGTTAACTGCCGTGCGGCTTCGCCGCCCGTGCGCGTTTCTGGTAGCCAGAACTACCGGAATCACGCACGGGCGAGGTAGGACTGGGCGCGGGTCAGCGGCCAGACCTCGGCCATCTTCTGCTGCATGTCGAACAGGTTCGAGTGGTGGATGGCCGGATCCCGGTCGCCCACGGCGTCTTCCACGACGATCGGGATGTAGCCATGCTGCATCGCGTCCAGCGTCGTCGCGCGCACGCAGCCGCTCGTGGACAGGCCTGCGATGAGGACGGTGTCCACCCCGAGCGACGTCAGGTACGAATTCAGGGACGTCCCGAAGAACGCGCTCGCGTACTTCTTCGTCACGAGCAGCTCGGCGCACGTCGGCTCGAGGCCGTCGATGAGCTCCCCGTACGGGCTGCCCTCGCAGAACGCGACGAGCGTGCCCGACTTCTTGAAGAACACCCCGGCGTCGGCACCGTCGGCGCGCAGCCGCACCTCGGTGATCACGACGGGGATGCCGGCGGCGCGGGCGTCGGCGAGCAGCGTGCGCATCGCCGCGACGTTCTCCTCCACCCCGGCGTAGAGCGGGCAGTCCGGGTCGATGTAGGCGCGGGCCGGGTCGACGACGATCAGGGCCGGGCGGGTGCCGGGCTGAAGCTCCTGCCCGAAGCCGGCGCGGGCGTAGTCGGCCGCCTGGGTGGTGCGGTCGGCGAGGGTCATGCGATGTCCTTCAGGGTCGTGACGGGTTCGAGGGGACGCACGGCGGCGGGCGCGGCGACGTTCCGGCGCGGGAAGGCCAGGCACACGGCGACACCCGCGGCGGCGACGACGGTGAGCGCGAGACCCACCGCGCGGACGTTGTCGACGAACCGCGCCAGTTCGGCGCTGCCGAGCGTGCCGAGGGTGCCGCCGTACGCGGCCTGCCGCGCGGTGGCGCTGAGCCCGACGGTCGCGACGGCCAGCGCCAGCGCGGTGCTGAGCAGGTAGCCGACGTTCTGCAGCGTCGAGCGCAGCCCGTTGGCGATCCCGCGACGTTCCGCGGGCGCGGTGAGCATCAGTGCGCTGGTGCTCGGGGTCATGAACAGGCCGGTGCCGCAGCCGAGGACGAACAGGAACGGCGCCGTCGCCCCCAGCGAGCCGCCGTCGGGCGAGAGCATCAGGGTGACGCCGAGCAGTCCGACGGCGTTGAGCGCCATGCCCGTTGCGGTCAGGGTGCGCGGGGTGAAGCGCAGCATGAGCGAGCCCGCGGCGGCGGCCGCGACGACGGTGCCCACCGCGACGGGCATCACCAGCAGCCCGGCCGCGACGGCCGAGATCCCGCCCACCGCCTGCCCGTACAGCGACACGAGCAGCGTCACCGCGTAGGTGGCGACGGCGTTGACGAGCACCGCGACGAGGACGAGCGCGATGCCGCGGTTGCGGAACAGCGTCAGGTCCACCAGCGGGTGGGTGCGACGGATCTGCACCGCCGCGAACACCGCGCCGAGCACCAGGCTCGCCGCACCGCATGCCCACGGCAGCCACGGCGACGACGTCACCCCCGGCGTCAGCGCCAGCACGACGGCGGTCAGCAGCGCGGTCGACAGCATCGCTCCCGCCAGGTCGAACGGCTCGCGCTCGATGCGACGGCGGGTGCCGCGCGGGATCACCAGCAGCGACGACGCGATCGCGAGCACCCCCACCGGCAGCACGACGACGAACAGCCCGCGCCAGCCGAACGCGGCCGTCGCGGCACCGCCGATCGCCGGCCCGGCGACCTGCGCGACTGCCGCGACGGTCGCGTTCCAGCCGAGGGCACGGCCCAGGCTGTGCGGCGGGAAGGTGTCGGTGAGCAGCGCGGTGTTGTTGGTGACGACGGCCGCCGCCCCGACGCCCTGCAGCACCCGCGCCGCGATCAGCCACCCGGCGGACGGGGCGAGCATGCACAGCCCGGTCGCGACCGTGAACACCGCCAGCCCCGCCAGATACAGCGGGCGCCGGCCGACGATGTCGGCGAGCCGGCCGAACACGAGGATCAGCGCGGTGGTGACGAGCATGTAGCCCAGCAGGATCCACGTCGACTGCGCCGCCGAGGCACCCAGCTCGCGGGTGACGGTGGGCAGCGCGACGGTGAGGCCGCTGATGCTGAGGAAGACCGCGACCACGCCGATGCTGGTGGCCGCGAACACCCGCCACGGATGATGCCGTGCGGCAACGCTATCCATCGGCGCGGCGCTCGTGGACGTCGGTGACGCCCTGAAGCACGTGCGCCAGGCGCAGGCACGTGTCGTCGGCCCACGGCCGGCCCACGATCTGCACGCCGACGGGCAGGCCGTCGACGAAACCGGCCGGGGCCATCACCGCGGGCAGGCCGAGGTAGTCGAACAGGCCGGTGTTGCGGCCGACGATCGACTGCATGGGGTGGCGCACGCCGTCGATCTCGACGGTGACGTCCGACAGCCGCGCGGCCGTCGCCCCGATGCCCGGGGTGACGAACGCGTCGATCCCGGCGGCGTCGAACGCCTGCACCGTCGCGCGCTGGGCGCCGGCGCGGCGGCGCAGCGAGCGCAGGTAGTCCACCGCCGACGGCACCAGCCCGCGCGCGATGCGCACCTGGGTGCCGATGTCGTACCGTGCGAACCGCTCCAGCGCGCCCTCCTGGTTGGCGGCGAGCTCGCAGGTGAGCACGATGGTGACGTCGTCGTGGAGGCGGTGGGCGTCGGGGATGTCGACGGGCACCATCTCGGCGCCCAGGCCCCGCAGCGCGGCGACGGCCGCCTCCCACGCGGCCAGCACGCCCGCGTCGCACAGCTCGGTGAACCACGTGGTGGGGACTCCGAGCCGCACGCCCGCCAGCGACGGCGGGCCGGGCGCGCCGGGGTCGGCGAGGCCGGCCTGCACCTGCCGCGCCACCGCATCCGGGGCCGCGGCGGGGTCGAGGCCGTCGGGTCCGGCGAGGACGTCGAGGGCGACGCGCAGGTCGGCGGCGGAGCGGGCCATGGGCCCGATGTGGTCGAGGGTCCACGACAGCGACGCGACGCCGGTGCGCGGGACGAGGCCGTAGGTGGGCTTGATGCCGGTGAGGTTGCACAGGGCGCTGGGCACGCGGATTGAGCCGCCGGTGTCGGTGCCGAGGGCGAGCGGGACGAGGCGCGCGGCGAGGGCGCCGGCCGAGCCGGTCGACGAGCCGCCGGTCCAGCGGCTGCGGTCCCACGGGTTGGTGACGGCGCCGTAGCGGGCGTTGTGCGGGGCGCCGCAGGCGAATTCGGTGGTCGCGGTGATCAGGACGGGGATGGCGCCGGCGGCGCGCAGCCGGGCGACGGCCGTCGCGTCGGTGCCGGCGATGCGGTCGCCGGTGGTGTGCGAGCCCGCGGTGACGGGCGCGCCGGCGACGTCGATGATGTCCTTGACGCCGAAGAAGATCCCCTCGAGCGGGCGGGCGGTGCCGTCGCGCCAGTGGCGGTCGGAGTCGGCGGCGGCCGCGTCGGCGCCGTCGACGACGGTGAGGATCGCCCCGCCCACGAGCGCCGGGTCGGCCCAGCGGGCGCGCAGCGCGGCGAGCACCGCGGTGGGCGTGGTGGTGCCGGCGGCGTAGGCGGCGAGCAGGTCGAGCACGCCGAGGTCGTGCAGCGCCGCGTCGGTGCGCGGGGTGTATTCCGGGGCGGGGACGGGCGGGACCGGGACGGGGCTCGCGGCGAGCAGCGCGACGGAGTGGGCGGGCTCGGCGGCCGGGGCGTCGGGGGCGGGCGGCAGCGGCGCGAGTCGGGAGGTCTCGAGCAGGGGCGTCATGTCGGCGCGGGCCTGCGGTAGCAGGTCGTCGACGGTGGTGGCCGCGGCGGCGGTCAGGTCGGGGTAGTCGGTGGTGGTCACCCGCTCACCTCCAGCGGTAGGGCGCTCGGCCGGGGCAGCGGCGTGGGCCGGCCGGTGCCGGCGGTGAGGTCGGCGAGCAGGCGCAGCACGTCGGGGCGACGGTCGCGGGCCAGCGGGAAGGCCGCGCGCACGGCCGGAACCGCGTCGAGGTCGAGGGTGAAGCGCAGCGTCTCCCCTGCCCGGTGCGCGGGTGCCTGCGCGACTATCTCGCCGTTCGGGGCGATGACGCACGAGAGGCCGAAGTAGTCGACGGTCACGCCATTGAGGGTTTCCGGCCCGGCGCGGTTGGCGGCGACGATCCACATCTGCGATTCGAGGGCGCGGGTCTGCAGTTCGGCGAGGAACAGGGCTTCGCGGCTGCCGAGGGACGAGACGATCGCGAGCATCACCTCGGCGCCGAGGGCGCGGGCGACGGCCCAGTATTCGGGGAAGGTGCGGTCGTAACAGATGACGCAGCCGAAGCGGGTGCCGAACAGGTCGGCGGTGGCCGGGGCCTGGCCGGGCGCGAAGTGGTATTTCTCGTCGATGTCGACGTCGCCGACCTTGCTCGCGGGCAGCGAGAGTTTGCGGTAGGCGGGCACTGCGCCGTCGGGTGTGCGCCAGGTGACGACCTCGCCGGCCGGGTCGACGAGCACGACGGAGTTGTGAGTGACGTCGTCGGCCGTGCGCTCGTACATGCCGAAGGCGACGGCGCAGCCGAGTTCGCGGGCGAGGTCGCCGAACAGCGTGGTGGCCTCGCCGGGGACGGTCTGCGCCCAGGGGGTGCGGTCGACGTCGTGGCTGGTGCAGAAGTAGGGGGTGGTGATCAGTTCGGGCAGCACTACCAGGTCGGGGACGGCGCCGGTGGCGTCGGGTGCGGCGGCGGTGCGGACGAGGGCGGCGAGGCGGGCCAGGTTGCCGAGGAGGTCCTCGGTGAGTTCGCCGGCCTGGACGATCGCGACGTCGAGGGTGCGCGGATGCAAGAGGGAACCTCCGGGTGTGGGGTGGCGGGTGGGGGCGCGGATCGGTGCACGCGCCCCCACCCGCCGCTCGGGGTCAGGCGGCTTCGGCCTGAACGGTGGTGCGGCTCTTCATCAGTGGCTGGATGCGGGTGCCGAAGTTCTCGATGCCCTCGACGAAGTCGTCGAAGGTGAGCATGATGCCCTTGATGCCCTCGATCTCGGCGACCTCGTCGAGCATCTTCGCGACGGTCTCGTACGAGCCGACGAGGGTGCCCATGTTGAAGTTCACCGCGCCCTCGGGCAGGGAGATGGTCTTGGCGGTCGAGACGTCGTCGGCGGTGGCGTCGGCGGCGGACTGGTCGGCCATGTAGCCGAGGGCGGCGAGGTCGGCGTTGTCGTGGTAGTCCTGCCACTTCGCCTGTGCCGCTTCGTCGGTCTCGTCGGCGATGATCATGAACAGGGTCAGGGCGCCGACGTCGCGGCCCGTCTTGTTCGCCGCCTCGACGAGGGTGGCGGTGGCGTCGGAGATCGCGGTGGGCGTGTTGATGCCCGTGCCCATGATGAAGTTGTAGTCGGCCATCTCGGAGGCGAACTTCATGCCGCTCTTGGACTGTCCGGCCGCGACGATCGGCACGGCGCCGCCGGTGGGGCTCGGCGAGAGGACGCACTCGTCCATCGTGTAGTGCTCGCCCTGGAAGTTGCTGACGCCGTCGGCCCACAGTTGCCGCATGACGGTCACGTACTCGGTGGCCTGCTGGTAGCGGTAGCCGAAGTACTCCTCGCCCGGCCACAGGCCCATCTGCGTGTATTCGTTGGGCGCCCAACCGGTCACGATGTTGACGCCGAAGCGGCCGGGGGCGATCGAGTCGATGGTCGACGCCATGCGGGCGACCATGGCCGGCGGGAGGGTGAGGATCGGGGTGGAGGCGAACAGCTTGATCTTCTCGGTGACAGCCGCGAGGCCGGCCATGAGGGTGAACGACTCGAGGTTGTGATCCCAGAACTCGGTCTCGCCGCCGAAGCCCTTGAGCTTGATCATCGACAGGGCGAAGTCGAGGCCGTGCTTCTCGGCCTTCTGCACGATCGTCTTGTTGAGCTCGAACGACGGCATGTACTGCGGGGCGCTCTTGGAGATGAGCCAGCCGTTGTTGCCGATGGGGATGAAGACGCCGATTTCCATGTCGCTCCTGAAGCTGCGGGGGATTCGATGAAGCGGTGGGGCAGCGTTGCCCTGCTCGCTATGACTTCGAATGTATGCAGGGGTTATTGCCGGATCGGAGCACGTGGGTAACGGACTTGTTGCCCCGGTTAACGATCTTTGACGGACTGCGCACGTCCCAGGTGACCGACGGGGGCCGCACTCCCCCGCTGCACCCATTCCACGGCGAAGTTCCGGTGCACCGGCGCGCCCGCCGCGCCGTCGATCCGCGCGAGCAGCAGTTCGGCGGCGGCCGAGGCCATGTCCTCGAGGGGCTGGCGCACCGTCGTCAGGTCGAACATCGACCAGCCCGACGCGTCGAGGTCGTTGTATCCGACGATCGACACGTCGTCGGGCACGAGGAGACCCAGGCGCTTGGTGGCGTCGAGGGTGCCGTAGGCCATGTAGTCCGTCGCACAGAACACGGCCGTCGGCCGGTCCGGCCGGCTCAGCAGGTCCATGCCGCCCTCGAAACCGGTCTTCGCGTCCACGGCGCCACGGTGGACGAGCGTCTCGTCCAGCGGGTGGCCGTGCTTGTCGAGGCCTTCCCGGAAGCCGGTCTCGCGCAGCTTCACGCTCGGGTTCTCCAGCGGGCCGGAGATCAGCCCGATGCGCCGGTGCCCCAGCTCGACCAGGTGGTCGGCGACGAGCCGGCCCCCGCCGACGTTGTCCGACGTGACCCGGTCCACCCGGCCGGCCTGGCTGCCGTCGACGTCGCGGTTGAGGATCACCAGCGGGATCTTCCAGTCGATCATCTCCGACACGATCGGCGAGTCCAGCCGCGCCGAGATGAACACGACCCCGTCCACCAGCCCGCCGCGCAGTGCCAGGATGTCCTTCTCCAGCGATCCCTCGGTCCGGTCGCTCATCAGCAGCACCCGGTAGTCGTGCTGCGCGAACCGGTCCTGCAGCGTGTTCACCAGCGTCGGGTACGACGGATTCCGCAGATCACCGCTGACCACCGCAATCGACGACGACCGCCGCGTGATCAGGCTCCGCGCCGTGATGTGCGGGACGTAGCCCATCTCCTTCGCCAGGGCCTGGATGCGCTCGCGGGTCTCCTCGATGACGCGTGGGTCGCCCCGGAGGGCACGCGACACCGTCGACTGCGACACGCCTGCGGCGCGTGCGACGTCGTAGCTGGTGACCGACTTGTTGCCCACGCACGGATTCTAGGTGCGCACCGTCCCTCCCGGCGCTCAGGCTTGCACCCGTTGAGGGCGGCTTGGACCTGTTCCAGCAGGTTGGAACCGATGCAAGGTGTCCGCTTCGGGTGTCAGGTTACTCACGACAACGACCGGGCGGTCCCGAGAGAGTCCGGCGCTATTCGTAGTCTCGCTCGACCATCAGCACGACGAACTGCCGCGCGAGCGCCGCCAGTTGTTCGGCGTCGTCGAGTGCCGAGGACGTCGCCGGGCACCATCAGGACCGACGCCGAGACCCGAATCATCATCTCGGCCGTCAGGTCGATGTTCAGTCCTGGATCATCCGTGGCGCAGTGCAAGTGCGTTCAGTTCCCGAGCAGTCTCACGAGCTCATGGGCCCGGTGGGGACTCGACAACTCACCGATCCGCCGGGTGAGCACGGCGATCGCTTCTTCTCGCCACACCGCCTCACGGAGCCGGTGGCGCGCCGACTCCGTGAGGCCGGCGCGAAGATCCTCCCTCACAGCAAGCGCACTCAACACCTGGTGGCCAGCTTCAGCGGGGTAGATCCCCTCGGGGACCTCGAGCGTCCACCATCCTCTCCCCCGCAATGCAACCCACGGATCCGCCGGATTCGGAGCAGAGCTGGCAACCGCAAACGGCGCCAACAGTCCGGCAAGCTCCTTCCGAACTTCGGAGAAGTGGACCAACCCGGGGTATGTGTCGATGTGCGTCACTGCCCAGAGCAGTACAACAAATTTGTATGCGGCACTTCGGCCACCCCGGGTGAAGACCTGAGTAGTCTCGAGGTCCCACAGCAGTCCACCACGAGCGTGTTTGCCACCGTGGTCGACGACAAAGCCAAGTCCGTTCAAGCAATCGGCGACAGTTGCCAGCCCTCCCGAGAATTCCGAGCTGTTGCTGAAGTGGCCGGTCGCGTACCCGTGAGCAACACCGGCGATCGCCTTCGAATCGTAGAAGCGTCCGCGGTACACCAATCTGAAGTTCCGCGCTTCGGCGTAGCCTCGTCTGCGCAGAAACTCTTCCTGTCCCACTTCGTCGAACTCGTTGATCGCGGAAAGAACGGCGGGACGCGTGATCGCGGACAGGTTCACCTTGACAGCCACGAGCAGGAGTTTAGTACGTACACGTAATCAGCCCAGTTGGCTGGAGCGGTACATCCCTCCTGCCTCCGGCCGCCGGATACCCCAGCCCCTCGAGCATGGGCCCTTAAGGCACGTCTGGCGGAGACGATCTTGACTATCGCTACAATCCCGAGCATGGCTCGAATCCGTTCCATCGCCGCAGGTACGCAGAAGGTCCAGGCTCATCCGACGGAAGTCGATTGCTACTACAGCATCATCGACGAGGGCGGGACTCGGCTTCTGCACTTGAGCACTTTCGGATCGGATTATCGCCAGTCCAAGCCGAAGAGCAGCCAATCGATTCAGTTCGATCGAGATATGGCCGTCCAGCTCATCGAGGTCCTCCTCAAGGCATTCCCGGACATTCTTCCAGCGGCCAAAGCGGCGCTGTCCGGCTGCAAGAGCACCGGGGAATTGGCATGGCCCGCCGACGAATCCCCCATTTTCCAGTCACTACTCCGAGAACTGGGGATCCGGGATTGATCCCAACAACCTCATGACAGCGGCCCCGTAAGGTGCCTCACTGTGCGAGGCACCTTACGGGGCCATTTTTACTGCTCTCTAACCGGTTCGGACTCCGGGCACTTGACAGGGCGTGAGGTTGCCCGACCCCCTCCCGCGCGGGTGATCAATGAGGGCACTTAAGAGCAGAATTTCGCTCTGAACGTCTCGGACATTCACCAGCATCCGATCCCCGCCAGTCAACCTCAGTAATTGGCGGCGATTTCACTCAGTTGATCAATCCCTCGGTCAAGATCTCCAACCATTTCCATTCCATCTTCGATTACCTCCGGGTGACCATCCAGATCTATCGCATTCCAGAGGAACTGAACCTCACCCACTCTTTGCACGAGCCTGTTTCGAACCTCCATCATTTCCACCTGCGCCTCGGCGATCGTCGCAAAGAGACGGCCTTCGTCGAGAGCCTTTGGCAGGTCAGCCAAGCAAGCTTCGTACAATGTGGAGGATTTTTCGATGTCCTTGTACAACTTCTTCACGGCCCTACTAAACAAGCGCTCGCACACTTCCGCGTATGATTCGATATCGATACGCGATGCAGCCAGCCACTCCGACTTCGTTTCCAACATTGAAGTCCGCGCCTCTTCGACTTGGGCGGCAGCGTCCTCCCACTCCCGATGCGCGATATCGAGTTCTTGTCGTGCACGTTCAACTTCTTCGCGAGCTCTAATTACTTCGGGATGCTCGTCGCCGTAATGCACAGACTTCTCTAACTCACGCGGTTGACCCGCCCCGAGTAGTTCACCGGACCGGGTAAGGCGACCAAATAGGGACATCAAGATCCTTTATGCCGATGGAACTGCGGAGCAGGCGCCGCCCTCAACGATCAAGCGCCGCCATAGAATACACAGCACATTCATGTCTTGCGCCGACCACCCTCGGATCGGCGAGGGGTTCTCTCCTGCGCTATACCTACTGACAAGCTGGACCTCGGCAGGGGCAGTCAGTTCTACACGCCATAGCGGCCAGTCCGCCTGCCGGGCTGTGCGGTAATTCAGGGCTGACCGGCAGAGAAGAGCCGTTGGCGTTCGGCAGCAATGACATCTCGCGCCAGCTCGGCTTCGGATATGTCGAAGGCTTCGGGCGCGCTGTGGGCGGTGTCGCTGATACGTGCGAACTCGTCGAACATTTCACGCTTGCGCGCGAGGATTTCGGTGATTCGCTGGTCCACACCCTCCTCGGAGAGCAGGCGATGGACCTGAACCGACTCCAGTTGCCCCATCCGATGTGCCCGCGCGATGGCCTGCCATTCGGTGGTCGGCTTCAGTTGCGGCTCACAGATCACGACGATCGATGCTGCTTGGATGTTCAGGCCCACCCCGCCTGCGACGATCTGCGCCACGAGTACCGCGCCGTGCCCGGCGGCCGAGAACTGATCGACCATCACCTGTCGTGTGGCCGCTGCCACGGATCCGGTCAACGGCCCGAATACCTGTCCTGGCAACGCACGGACCACCTGATCGAGCACGCCGCGGAAGTGGGAGAACACGATCACGCGACGGCCGTTCTCCTCGGCCTCTGCAACGATCTCGATCAGTCGCTGCACCTTCTCCGAGCGGCTTTGGGTCAGGGCGGCCTGGCGCATCGCCATGAAGTTCCCTGCTGCGACGGCAGCCCGGTAAGCGGACGCATCCTCAGGCGACATCGGAAGCCACTCTTCGACCTCTACCAAGGCGGGCAATTCGGTGAGCACGTCCTCCTGATTGCGGCGCAGATAAGCGGGTGCGACTTGCTTGCGGAACCGACGGGGTGCCAGTTCGGTGGCATCGACTACGAGGTCGGGCCTGAGGTAGCCGACGAGGTTGCGAAATTCGTCGATACGGTTTTCCAGTGGTGTGCCCGTCAGCAAGATGGCGCGCGCTGCCGAGTTGAGCACTCGAGCGGTGCGCTGCGAGCGCAGCGCGGCGGGATTTTTGATGTAGTGCGCCTCGTCCACCACGACGCAGTCCAGGTCCGAGACCGCCGTGAGTTGATTTTCGAACCATGTCAGCGTTTCGAAGGTGGTCACGGCGACGCCGCCCTGGCGAACCCAGTTTCGGGCGGCGGTCACGCGGGCCGGGCCGTGGACTCGGTGGGGACGCAGCAGGGACCTGGACGACACTTCGCGGACCCAGTTGGTCACAACTGCAGCCGGACAGATCACCACGGCGTGGTGAGATCCTTTCGACCGAAGGTGGGCGAGGACAGCGAGCGCCTCGACCGTCTTCCCGAGGCCCATCTCGTCGCCGATGATCACCTTGCGCTGAACGAGGGCGAACCGTGCCCCGAAACTCTGATAACCACGTAAGGACGCGGACAGGTGCTTGGTGTCGAGTTCCAGCGCTCGGACCGCCTGGATAATGTCGTCAGGAAGATCACCGTGAGTCTTCTGCTCGTCCTCGGTGAGGAAGCCGAGTTCAGCGAGCATGGCGAAGTAGTCCGCCGGCCGCGCAAGGAAGTCATCCCACGGGTCGACCGTTCCTGTCACACCGGACGTGCCGGAGAGTGCGCGGGCGCGGTGCACAACCGTCGCGACATCATCGCGGAGGCCGGACACAGGCGTGCTTCCCTCGACGAACACCACGAGTTGGTTGACCTTCCGGTCGAGCGCCCCTGCGAGGGGTGCGAGTTCCTCCGCGCGGGCAAGGTCGGCAGTTGCTCCTTTGGTTTTCCGCATGGCGTCCCATGCCGCAAGGCAGCGGAGAAGTTCGCTGGTGGGTCTCGTCCGGTTCTTGATGTCGATCCGCGTCGGCATCTCGTCGTAGGTCGTCTGCCACAGTGTCTGGGCTGCGCCCCGTATTCGGGTCGCGGTGGTTGCTCCGATCCCCGGCAGGTGTTCGAGTCGGTCACCGAGGTCCAGTACTGCTTGGACTGTGGTGATGCCGGCATCGGTGAGCGGGCCGACGCGAAGTCGGTCGCGAGTGGCCTCCTTGAGTCGCTCGACCGGCATCTCGGCGACCAACGCACGGGTCTCGGCGCGACGAACTTCATTTCCGGCGTTCACGGCGTCGGAGCGGAACTTGGCCTCGTCCTTCAGCGCCCGTTTGATGGTCGCGAGCGCGTCGGGAAGGTCGGCAACCACGGCAACCGCCACGATCTCAGGGCTACGGCCGAGGTCGTGCAGCCGCGGCGCCAGACCAACCCAGTCGGCCAGTGCATCGGAAATGTTGATCTTGGTTGCTGCCGTCGACTGGCCGTTGAGCCGGGCGAGCAGTGCAGGTAGACCGATACCGGCTGCCCATCCTTGAAATGCCACCAGAAAATCGGCAGCGGCGCGGCCGGCGTCGCGCTTCTTGCTGCCCCTGAAGAACCGGCGGACCCCGGTCACGGAGCGCAGATCATGCATAGCGGCGGCTGCCTCGGTCACGAGGCGCTTCAGGACTAGTTCGTCGTCGGCTGTCAGCGGAATGAGATGCGCATGACGCGCCACGTCGCCGAGCAGTGCGCTGTCCGCCTCCCGTAGTGGGAGTACCCGCCAGGCGGCGACGCCGTCCCGCCGTATCTCCATGACGGAACGACGGAGCGTGTCAATCGAGCCGCTGGCGGCTTGCTCGATCTTCCTACGTTCACCTATAACCAGGTTGGCCTGGCTGACCCAGCCGGCGACCTCGTCGGTGATCGCGCGTAATTGTTGTTGATCGTGTCGTTCCATCTGCCTGATCCGTGAGTGCGATTGCAGGAAGATTAGCTGGAACCTTGCGGACGAGCCCCGAACCCGACTGGTCGGATCCCTCGGCTAGCGTTAGTCGGCTGTCGATAGGAGGTCGAACGTGCGACTAGAGGAACTTGAGGCGGGGCTACGCATCCAGGGGCTCATCCCTGCGGAAGTGGTCACCGTCATCGCGGTGCAGTGGCACGGCGCGGATGCTCTGGAACTGACGTACAAGACCACGGCCGGCGGACTCGGTCAGCAGGTCGTGTTCCGCAAAGACGAGGGCACGCTCGGCGTCGCCCAGACCGGTAGTCGCGCGTTCGATGCGGTCGCCTCCGACTTCAAGCTGGTCGCTGAAGCGCAGCGCATCACTCTTGGCGGGTTGTTCGATCCGATGCTCGCCGTCGCCACCAGCGATGTCCAGCCGCTCCCCCACCAGATCAGGGCCGTCTACGGGGAACTGCTTCCCCGCACTCCGCTGCGGTTTCTGCTCGCCGACGACCCCGGCGCCGGCAAGACGATCATGGCTGGCCTGTACATCAAGGAACTGATCCTGCGTGACGATGTCCACAGGTGTTTGATCGTCGCGCCGGGTGGCCTGGTCGAGCAGTGGCAGGACGAGTTGTTCTTCAAATTCGGGCTCCGATTCGACCTGCTCACGAACCCGCTGATCGACGCCAACGTCAACCACAACGTCTTCGACTCCAACCCGCTGCTGATCACACGGATGGACCAGCTCGCTCGCAATGAGCAGTTGCAGGCCCAGCTCGAAGAGACCGAATGGGACCTGGTAGTCGTCGATGAGGCACACCGCATGGGTGCGCACTACTTCGGCGGGAAGCTGGAGAAGACCAAGCGGTTCTTGCTCGGGGAGCTGTTGGGCGAGGTCGCTCGCCATCTGCTGCTGATGACCGCCACCCCGCACTCGGGCAAGGAGGAGGACTTCCAGCTATTCCTCACCCTGCTCGACAGGGACCGGTTCGAGGGCAAGAACAAGGTCACCGCCGATACGAGTGGGATCATGCGCCGCATGGTCAAAGAGGACCTGCTCACGTTCGAGGGCAAGAACCTCTTCCCCGAGCGGATCGCCGAAACGGTGCCGTACGAGCTGACCGCGCTCGAGTACGACCTTTATGAACGGGTCACCTCGTACGTGCGCGAGGGGATGAACCGCGCCGAACGAGTCGGTGGGAAGCGCAAGAACACCGTCGGATTCGCACTCACCGTTCTTCAGCGGAGGCTTGCATCCAGCCCCGAGGCGATCTACAGAAGCCTCGGTCGCCGCACCGAGCGGCTTGAGCGCAAGAAGCGGGACATCCTCAACGGCACCTACCAGGAGTCGGAGCCCCGCCTGGACCTGGAAGGACTCGACAGCGACGACTACAACGCCGAGGAGATCGAGCAAATCGAAGAAGAGCTCCTCGACGCCGCCACCGCCGCGCAGACCGTGGAGGAGCTCGACACCGAACTGCTCGAGCTCGCCGACCTGATCCGCATCGCCGGCCGGGTCCGCGACGCCGGAACCGACCGCAAGTGGACCGAGCTGTCCGCGATTCTGCAGGACCACGCGCTCACCACCGACCGCCACGGCTGGCCGCGGAAGTTCATCATCTTTACCGAGCACCGCGACACTCTCGACTACCTCCAAGCCCGGATCGGTTCTCTGCTCGGCCGGCCCGACGCGGTGAAGGCCATCCACGGCGGCGTGCGCCGCAGTGAACGCCGTCAGATCACCGAGGAATTCACCAAGAACCGCGATTGTCAGATCCTCATTGCCACCGACGCTGCCGGTGAAGGTCTCAACCTCCAGGCCGCGCACCTGATGGTCAACTATGACCTGCCGTGGAATCCGAACCGCCTTGAGCAGCGGTTCGGCCGGATCCACCGTATCGGTCAGGAGGAGGTTTGCCGCCTGTGGAACGTGGTGGCCTCCAATACCCGTGAGGGCGAGGTCTTCACTCGGCTGCTCGACAAGATCGAGGAGCAGCGCAAGGCATACGGCGGCAAGGTCTTCGACGTCCTTGGTGAAGCCTTCACCGAGACCCCCTTGCGCAACTTGCTGATGGACGCCATACAGTATGGCGAGCGGCCGGATGTGAAGGCCAAGATGCACGAGGTCATCGACCACTCCGTCGGCGAGGGACTCAAGGAACTGCTCGACGAGCGCGCGCTCGCGTCCGAGCACCTCGTTGAAGCCGACCTCGCCGACCTCCGGGCGGCGATGGACGAGGCCCGCGCCCGCCGCCTGCAGCCGCACTACATCGAGATGGCGTTCAAGGCCGCGTTCACCCGGCTCGGTGGTCGGATCGCGAAGCGTGAGAAGGGCCGCTACGAGATCGCAAATGTACCCGCTCACCTCCGTGCCGGTAAGCACGGCCCTGTCGCGACGCGCTACGACCGAGTGACCTTCGCCCTACCGTATGTCCAGCCCGAAGGCTTGGCTCGCGCCGATCTGCTCGCCCCCGGCCACCCGCTGCACGACACGGTGATGGACGAAGCGATCCGTCAATTCGGCAGCACCCTGCACTCCGGCACCGTCCTAGTGTCCTCCACCTTGGAGGAACCGCACCTGCTTGTCGGCGTCATCGAGGAGGTCGCCGACGCGACGGGAGCCTCCGTTGCCCGCCGCTTCAGCTACGCGTACGTCGACAGCTCCGGCAAAGCTACACCGGCCGGGCCGGCACCCTACCTCGATTGTGTAGCAGCACCTGACGTACTGACGGTCACCGCGTCCCGTTCGCTGCCATGGCTGGCCGATGCCGAGGATACGGCGGCGAGCTGGATCATCTCCCACCAGCTCCCCGAGTACCTTGCGGAAGTCCAACCCAAGCGGGCAGCGGAACTCGAGAAGACCCGCGAACTTGTCACCAAGCGCCTCCAAGGCGAATCCGAGCGGCTCCTGCTCGATGCCGCGGTCGCAGCGGAGAAGGAGCGGGCGGGGGACAAGCCGAAGGAGTCCTCCGAGAGCCTGAACCGTAAGGCGGTCGAACTCGACCATAGACTTCGCCAGCGGCTGAAGCTGCTCGACCAACAAACCTTGATGTCCACCAAACCTCCGCGCATCCTGACGGCAGCCCTCATCCTGCCCATCGGAATGCTCGAAGCAGCCCTGCCCCCCACCGCGCCCATTCACGCCAAGGAAACCAAGGAGGTCGAGCGCCGCGGCGTCGACCTCGTGCTGGCCCGCGAACGCGAACTCGGCCGACGACCCGTCGAACAGTCCTTCAACAACAAGGGCTTTGACATCCTCTCTACTGCGGCCAACGGCGATACGTATCGCATCGAGGTTAAGGCGCGGATCGAAGGATCCAAGGACTTCTTCGTCACCCACAATGAGGTGATGATCGGCAAGAATGCCAGCCCACGTTACCGCCTTGCCCTCGTCCGGGTTGACCCCCGCGGGGTGCACTACGACGATGTCCGCTACCTCGGCGACCCCTTCGTCACCACCGACCTCGGCAACTTCGACGCTACCGGCATCCGCGGCGACTGGGACAAGATGTGGGCCAAGGGCAAGGAACCATTCTGATGCGCCCGGCGAGTATGGCTCGATCCTCATGGGCCACCGATAAGTTATGACGGGAAGTTGGTGGCGCATTGGCGCCGTCTAGTCGTACCCGATGGTCGGGTCTTAAGGGGTTGAGGAATTAGTGACAAAGCGCAAGCTGATCGAGGTGGCGCTGCCGCTTGAGGCGATCAACCGGGAGTCCGCCCGAGAAAACTACATCTACAAAGGAAATCCTTCCTCGCTGCATAAGTGGTGGGCACAGCGCCCTCTCGCCGCCGCACGGGCTGTGCTATTTGCCCAACTAGTCGACGACCCTAGCTCGCGGCCGGAGGAGTTCCCAACGGAAGACCTGCAACGAGAGGAACGCGACCGCCTTCACCGTCTCATTGAGAGGCTTGTCATTTGGGAGAACATGCGAGATGAGAAGCTTTTGACGGTGGCCCGCGCAGAGATTGTCAAGTCGTCTGGTGGCACCCCACCTCCCATTCTTGACCCATTCGCCGGCGGAGGGACGATCCCGCTCGAAGCCCAGCGCTTAGGCCTTGAAGCACACGCATCGGACCTAAATCCGGTGGCGGTTCTCATCAACAAAGCTCTAATTGAGTATCCAGCAACCTTTGTCGGCCAGGCCCCCGTGTTTCCCGGACTCGCTGATTCCGAGATTCGTTCCTGGAACGGCTCTGAGGGCTTAGCGGCAGACGTACGGGCGTACGGAGCTTGGATCCGCGACGAAGCGCTGTTACGCACAGGTCATATGTACCCGCGTGCAACATTGCCCGACGGGACAAGTGCACCATGTATCGCCTGGATCTGGGCGCGGACCGTAATTTGCCCGAATCCTGCATGCCGAATAGAGCTTCCTCTTGTACGAAACTGGTGGCTGAGCAAAAGGAAAGGGCGAGAGGCTGTTGTCACACCCCATGTGATGGATGATCCGCTCAAACCATCAGGACTGCGCGTGGCCTACGCGATTAGCATCGGCACGGATTTGTCCAACCGTGTGACGGAGGCGACGATCGGACGCACCGGGGGACGCTGCATTGCCTGTGGGACTTCGGTGCCACTCAACTACATCCGGGCAGAAGGTCGCGCCGGGCGAATCAGATCAGATCTGATGGCTGTTGTTGCTGAGGTCAACCGGCGTCGGACATACCTCGAAGCGAATCAGGAGCACGTAAACGCTGCTCAAATTGCGCGACCAGACAATGCGCCGGCAGGTGACCTGCCGAACAATCCACGGGACTTCAAGACTCCAAATTACGGCATGACGACCTGGGCCGACTTGTTTACAAATCGGCAACTGACGGTATTGACAGTCTTAAGCGACCTCGTCTCGGAGGCGCGGAAGAAGACATTACATGACGGCGGATCGGAGCGATACGCCGATGCAGTCGCAACATACCTCGCATTCGCTCTGAGCAAGATCTTAGACTACCAAAACGCGTTAACTGCCTGGTACCCGCAAGAGGAGCGGCCGTCACATCTGTTCACCCGCCAGGCGATCCCAATGCTTTGGGATTACGTGGAACTCGCGCCGTTTTCGGCGATTGGTGGCACCTGGTCTGGCGCAATCGATGTTGTGTCGCTCAGCGTCGAGCGACTTGATGGGGGTGCAACCGCCCATGTCGCGATGGCTGATGCAGCCAGGTTGACTGCTAACGGGGCTATAATTTCAACGGACCCTCCATACTACGACAACATCGGGTATTCTGATCTTTCAGATTTCTTCTATGTATGGCTCCGCCGAACACTCCGATCTGTCCACCCCGAGTTGTTGGCCACCCTGCTTGTACCTAAAGCCGAGGAACTCGTCGCGAACCCGTACCGACAAGGCGGGAAGGATGCCGCGGAGTCCTTTTTTGAGGATGGATTCCGAGATGTTTTCACTCGCGCACGCAAGGATGCTTCACCAGATTATCCGATCACCGTGTATTACGCATTCAAACAGAGCGAGAAAACCGATTTCGGCAAAGCTTCTACCGGTTGGGAAACTCTATTGGAGGGGATGATTCGTTCGGGATGGGAGATCACATCGACGTGGCCACTTCGAAGCGAACGCGGTGGTCGAATGATCAGCGTCGGCCGCAACGCGCTCGCTTCGGCGATCGTGCTGTCGCTCCGCCCCCGCCCGGAAGGCGGTGCCACTACCGACCGGCGTGGCTTCATTGCCGCACTGGAAACAGAATTACCTAGTGCGTTGAGGCGACTTCAACAGGGACAAATTGCGCCTGTCGACCTTCCCCAAGCCGCGATCGGTCCGGGCATGGCTGTCTTCAGCCGGTACGAGGCGGTGTTGGATCCTGACGGCAAGAAGATGACTGTCCGAGCGGCGTTAGAGCGAATCAACGAGGTTCTCGACCAAGTCTTGAACGAGCAGGAGGGCGACTTCGATACCACCAGCCGGTTCGCCATCGCGTGGTATCGCCAACACGGGTACGGCATCGGGAAGTTCGGGGACGCCGACAGCCTCGCGCGGGCGCGCAATACCAGTGTTGAGGTGATGGACCGCAGCGAGATCCTGACCAGCCGCGCCGGGAACGTGCAGCTCATCAAACCAGGTGATCTTTCATGGGACTACGACCTTGTCGAGGACTCCAACACCAGTAATTGGGAGGTTCTGCATCATCTGATCAAGGTGCTTGAACGCGACGGCATCGCTCCCGCCGGTGAGTTCTTACATGCAGCGTTGAGCCACCCGGACATCGCGGTCGATGCCGACCTGGTGAAGGAGCTTGCACACCTGTTGTTCCGCATTGCGGAGGGCAACGGCTGGACGAAGGACGCGCTGAGCTTCAACACCCTTGTGACGAGTTGGCCCGAGATTCTCGACGTCGCCCGGACGCCCACGACGTCGCCCGCAGCACAAGGCGCCTTCGACTTCGAGGACGATGAATGACGCAGCCAGGGCTCAAGCCGATCGATGCCGGCGAAGTGCAGCTCGGGAAGCTCTTCACGGCCGATTACGACTTCGCGATCCCCGATTATCAACGTCCCTACGCATGGGGGACGGACGAGACCCTCCAGCTTCTGGACGATCTCCAGAATTCACTGGACCGCGACACCGACGAGCCTTACTTCCTCGGCTCGGTCGTGCTGGTGAAGGAGAAACGAGCCTCCGCGGCGGAGGTCATCGACGGCCAACAGCGGCTCACGACGCTCACCATCTTGTTCTCGGTACTTCGAGACCTCGCCGCAGACCCCGCGCTGCGAATCGATATCCAAAAGTTCGTGGAGGAACCGGAGGTCGTGTGGGACAACCGTCCCGCCAAGCCGCGGCTACGCCTGCGTGAGCGCGACGCCAAGTTCTTCCGAGAGAACGTCCAAGCGGATGGTGCGATCGCGGCTCTCACCGGGCTGAGCGACAACCACATCAAAACCGACGCGCAGAAGTCGATCCGCGACAATGCGAAGGCGCTCCATGAGGCCCTCGCAGCGTGGACGGAGGAGGAACGAAAGCGCCTGTTCGTGATGATGGCGGCGAGAACATTCCTCGTAGTCGTCAGTACCCCGGACCTCAACAGCGCCTATCGCATCTTCAGCGTCATGAACTCGCGTGGTCTGCCCCTTACCCCACCAGACATCTTCAAGTCCCAGGTCATCGGTGCCATCAGGGAGGCCGATCGCGCCAGCTACGCCGACCTCTGGGAAGACTTGGAAGAAGAACTTGGCCGAGACGAGTTCGGCGACCTGTTCCTCTACTTGCGAACCATCGTGTCCCAGTCCCGGGCCGAGCGCAGCCTGCTGATTGAATTCCCCGAACAGGTGCTGAACAACTACCTTCCCGGTCACGGCACGGTCTTCATCGACGAGATGCTGGAGCCCTATGCGCTGGCCGACCAGCGGCTGATCAACCAAGACTTCGACGCCGGGGGACAGTGGGATAGCGTCAATGCCTGGCTCAAGCGGCTCGTCCAACTCGACAATGACGATTGGCGCCCCGCTGCACTCTGGGCACTGAAAAACCACAAGGACGACCCGGCCTTTCTCGACTCGTTCTTCCAGAAGCTCGAACGGCTCGCCGCAAGCTTCTTACTGCGTCGCGTGTACACGACGCCAAGAGTCGGCCGATACCTCGAACTGATAAAACAATTGGACGCCGGCGACGGCCTCTCAGCCGCAGCCTTCGAACTAAGCGAGGAGGAGAAGAAGGCGACTCGCGAACGGATCGCCGGCGAGATCTACCTTGTCAATAAGGTACGCAAGTACGTGCTTTTGCGGCTGGACTCGCTCATCGCCGCCGACCCCGGCGCGTCCTACACCCACAAGATCATCACAGTGGAGCATGTTCTCCCACAGAATCCCAAGGTCGGCAGCCAGTGGCTCGACGTCTTCAGCGCCGATCAGCGTGCGTACTGGACTCATCGGATCGGCAATCTACTGCTATTGAACCGCACCAAGAACAGCCAGGCACAGAACTACGACTTCGGTGTGAAAAAGGCGAAATACTTCACCAGCGGCAACGGCGCCGCGATCTTCGCACTGACCACCCAGGTTCTTGGCTACGAGGAGTGGACACCCGAGGTGCTCGAGCAGCGCCAGACCGAGCTGACGATGAAGCTTGTGGACGAGTGGGAGTTGAACTGACATGGCAGTAAGCAACCGAGACCGGATCGACCGGATGTTTCAGGTGCTTGCACCTGCGCTCGACGACTTCATCTCCTCGGTTATCGGGCAGGCTGACCCGGCATTGGGAGCAGAGTGGGTCAAGCTGGTGCAGGGCAAGGACGTGAAGAACGGCGCGGCGGCCACCAAGCCGTACGACCCGTTGGATCCTCAGGTCCAGTTCCGCATGCTGACCGAGCGGAACATCACTACCGGCTTCAAACCGCGCTGGTATCCGTTCGACCATGCGATCGGCCGTGCCGGAGAGACGTTTGCCAACGAACTGCGCGAGGTCCGCAATACCTGGGCGCACAACGGCACGTTCAGCGACGACGACGCCTACCGGGCACTCGACACCGGCGAACGCCTGCTCAAGTTGATCGGCTCTGGCGCGGAGGCAGACCAGGTCAAGGACATCCGACTGAACCTGCGCCGCGTCACCGCCGACAAGGCCGACAAGAAGGTTCTCAAGGCGGCCGTCGACAACCCCGAAGCCACTGGCTTGAAGCCGTGGCGCGAGGTCCTCCCACCCCACGAGGACGTGGCGACCGGGAACTTTCACGCGTCCGAGTTCGCGGCTGATCTCTATAAGGTGGCCAACGGGGGGGAGGTGGACGCCGACTATGCCGACCCAGTGGAGTTCTTCAAACGCACTTATCTGACTGAGGGCCTTCGTGATCTGGTCGGCCGCGCGGTTCGACGTCTCTCTGGTGACGACAACGCCTCACCGGTCATCAACCTGCAGACCAATTTCGGCGGGGGCAAGACCCACTCGATGTTGTCTCTGTGGCACATCGCGGCAGGGCTGCCGGTCGGCCAATTTCCGCAGGAAACGCAGGAGCTGCTATTCAGCAGCGGCTACACTGGCAAGAAGATCAATCGGGTCGCCATCGTCGGTAACCATCTGAGCCCGTCCGGTGTCGCAAAACCGGACGGTACCTATGTCAACACCGTGTGGGGCGAGCTGGCGTGGCAGCTCGGTGGCGCGGACGCCTATGCGCTGGTGGCGAAGGCCGATGTCGACCGCACCCCGCCGGGACAGGCGCTGCATGAGCTGTTGGCGGCGTACTCGCCGGCAGTGATCCTGATCGACGAATGGGTGGCCTATGCCCGCTCGCTGGTGGGCCGGGACGACCTCGCAGGTGGCACGTTCGACGACCAATTCACCTTCGCCCAATCCCTGACGGAGGCAGTCAAGGGTGCCTCGGGTGTGTTGCTGGCGATCTCCATCCCGGCCTCGGAGAGCGGTGACGACTCCGACCGGAGCGTCGTCGGGAACGCCGAGGAAGTCGGCGGTGCACATGGCTTGGAGGCCCTCAAGCGTCTCCAGAACGTCGTGCGACGGGTCGCCGATCAATGGCGTCCCGCCTCGCCGACCGAGGCGTATCACATCGTCAAGCAGCGGCTGTTCACACAGCCCGACGGCGCCGCGCTGGCCGCGATCGGCGCCACCGCGCGGGCGTATGTGGAGATGTACCGCAAGTACACCGACGATTTTCCCCGTGAAGCTCGCGACTCTGCATATGAAGACAGGATCAAGCGGACATATCCGATCCATCCGGAGTTGTTCGACACACTCTACGAGGAATGGTCGTCGCTGGAGCGGTTTCAACGCACCCGCGGTGTGCTGCGCTTGATGTCGACGGTGATACACGCGCTGTGGACTGGTGAGGACGCCTCGCCGCTCATCATGCCCGGTTCGATCCCGCTGGCGACGGCGAACGTGAACGCCGAACTGACCCAGTACCTCCAGGATTCATGGAAGACCATCATCGACGCCGATGTCGATGGACCCCACTCCGAACCGGCGCGGATCGACAAGGACAAGCCACTGTTCGGGCAGCGGTCACTGACCAAGCGCCTCGCCCGCACCGTGTTCTTCGGTGCCGCGCCGACCATCGCGCCCGGAGCGACCAGCAAGGGCATCGCCACCCAACGGGTGTTTCTCGGCACCGCCATCCCCGGTGACGTGCCCGGCAACTTCCACGCGGCACTCACCCAGCTCGGGGACCGCGCGACGTACTTCTACTCCGGTTCCGGGAAATATTGGTACGACCTGCAGGCGAACATCACTCGGACCGCCAAGGACCAAGCCGAGCGGCTCCACAAGGAAGACGTGTGGGTCGAGATCGTCCGCCGGTTGCAGGGTCAAGGTCGGACCCGCGGTGATTTTGCGGGCGTCCACGTCGGTCCCGAGTTCCACGCGGACATCCCCGATGTCGATGAGGCTCGCCTGGTCATCTTGCACCCCAAGGTGTCCCACAGACGAGGAGGCGAGTCCGCTGCCAAGGAATTTGCGCACAAGGCCACCGAGCAGCGCGGCAGCGCGAGCCGGACTCACCGCAACATGCTCGTATTCCTGGCCGCGGACGAGGCCCGACTCGAAGAACTCGACAACGCCACCCGCGACTACCTCGGCTGGACCCATGTTCTGGCCAACGAGACCGATCTCGATCTGACCCAGAATCAGAAGAACCAGGCCACGCAGCGACAGGCACAGGCCGATCAGACCGTCACGTCACGGCTGTTGCAAACCTTCACGTGGGCACTTGTCCCGGCCCAACCCGATCCTGGAGCTCCATTCCTGATCCGCGAGGTCAAGATTGAGGGACAGTCCGATTCTCTGGCCGCGCGGGTCTCACGACGCCTCGGAAACGACGGTGACTTGTCCACTCGGCAGGCTGCCGCCACCATTCGCCTGGCTATCGGCAAAGTGCCACAGATCTGGAAGGACGGCCACGTCTCGCTCGGCGCTCTGTGGGGACTCTATAGCCAGTACCCTTATATGCCCCGTCTCCGCGACCGTCGCGTGCTGGACGAGGGCATTGTAGATCTCCCAATGATCTGGCAGACGGACGCCTTCGCGCTCGCCGCCGGCTACGAGGAAACCAGCGCCCGATATATTGGGCTGTGGACTCCCGAAGATAGGGCTCCAGCACCCGTAGCCACCGACTCGCTGCTGCTCGTGCGACCCGACATTGCAGCCAAACAACGCGAAACGGAAGTCCCTAATTCGGTAGAAGAAGTCGTCGCGGAACTGGTGCAGACAAACAACATCGCCTCTATCAAGCCATCTGCGCGATCGGATGTCAGCTTTCCCAACCCAAGGACGCGCTTCTACGGTGTAAAGACCCTCAACACCGAGAAGATCGCACTCGACTTCAAGAACATCGCAGATGAAGTACTCGCCCATCTGCGCACAGATGCAAACACCCACCTGACTGTTCGTATCGAAATTGAGGCCACTAACAAGTCCGGTTTCGGCGAAAAGAGCATCCGCATTGTTTCGGAGAATGCCCACACGCTCAGGTTCGACCAATCAGGGTTTGAAGAAGATTAGTCTCTTGCTGTGATGCGGCAACTAAGCTAGGCGGCGCCGCCGGCCGAGTGCGGATGCCTTCCGCCTGCCGCAGGGGTACGGTCCGAGCCATGACTCGCCCACTCGAAGGCAAGATCGCCCTGGTCGCCGGCGCCACCCGCGGAGCCGGGCGTGGGACCGCAGTCGCTCTCGGTGAGGCCGGCGCGACGGTCTACTGCACGGGCCGCAGCACCCGCGAGCGCCGCTCGGAGTACGACCGACCGGAGACCATCGAGGAGACCGCCGAGCTGGTGACGGCCGCGGGCGGGGTCGGCATTCCCGTCGCCGTCGACCACCTCGATCCCGAGCAGGTACGACGGCTAGTGCAGCGCATCGACGACGAGCACGGCCGCCTCGACGTCCTAGTCAACGACATCTGGGGCGGCGAGAAGCTCATCGAGTGGGAGACTCCGCTATGGGAGCACGACCTCGCTGGGGGGCTGCGGATGGTGCATCTCTCGGTCGACACGCACCTGATCACCAGCCACTTCGCGCTACCACTGCTGATCCGGAACCCGGGCGGGCTCGTCGTCGAAATGACGGACGGCACTGCCAAATACAACGCGAAGAACTTTCGACTCTCGGTGTTCTACGACCTGGTCAAGTCCTCGATGCTCCGGCTTGCGTTCTCCCAGGCGAAGGAGCTGGCGCCGCACGGGTGCACGGCCGTCGCGCTGACGCCCGGGTGGATGCGGTCGGAGATGATGCTCGAGCACTTCGGGGTCACGGAGGGGAACTGGCGCGATGCCGCCGTGCCACATTTCGTCGCGATCTCGGAGTCGCCGCGGTTCGTCGGGCGGGCCGTCGCAGCGCTGGCCGCCGATCCGGACGTGCACCGCCGCAACGGCGGCTCGTTTTCGTCGGGTGGCCTGGCGCGCGAGTACGGCTTCACCGACGTCGACGGGTCGCAACCCGACTGCTGGCGGTACATGGTGGAGGTTCAAGATCGTGGTCTGCCGGCGGATGCGACCGGGTATCGGTGAGCGCGACACGCCGACAGGACGACTACTGTTCGCCCACAGCACATTCCACGCAAGGAAGCCGAATCGATTGACGGCCCCGCGTCCCGGTGCCACGATGTGTCAACCCCCGCACCCGCGAGGGCCACAATTGAAAAGGCCCGCCAGGAGTTGCCGCTCCCGACGGGCCGGATGTCCGACTAATAGGGAGTCGAACGTGGGTCAGAATACCCTCGTCGGAGGCGTGCGCCGCGCGCCGCGCCCGACGAGCCACTACACCGTCGTCCGCAACGAGACGATCGGCAACAAGGACCTCTCCTTCCGCGCCCGCGCGGTCTTGATCTGGCTGCTTTCGAAGCCGGCCGACTGGCGCATCCGCTCCGACGCGATCGCCGCGGAATCACCGTCCGAGGGCCGCGACGCCATCCGGTCCGCGATGCGGGAACTGGCTGCGCACGGTCACCTCGTCACCAAGCGTCGCCAGAACGAGCATGGCCAGTGGATCACCGTCCAGACCGTCTACGAAGTACCGGTCCGGCCCGAACCGGGGCCTGGAAATCCGAACCCCGGCAAACCGGACGCCGGAGAACCCGGCGCTGAACAAAGGACTGATGACAAAGGGACTGAAACAAACCCCTCACCGGCCGCCGCGCCGGCGGCGCCACCCGCGCGGCAACGAGGGGTGCGCAGCATCCCGGAAAAGAAGCAGATCGCCGGGCTGGCGGCCGCATGCCGGGCCGCCGGCCTGACGGCGACGTTCGACTATCTGCCCGCCGCCGCGCGCTCCCAGATCGTCGCGCTGATCGACTCCCACGGAATCCCGCCCCTGGTCGCGGCGGCACGATCGGCGCATCGCCCGGGCAATCCGACGCGCTTCGCCCACGCATGGATCCCGCTGTGGCAGTCGCTGCCCCTGCCCCGCTCTCCCCTGCCGCCCCGATGCGGCCGGTGCGACGAGTACGGCTGGCTGCCCGACGACCCACACGGGCGCGCCGTGCGCTGTCCGTGCCGTCGCTTCGACGCACCCGACCGCCCGGTCGCTGCGTGAGCACCCATCGGTGGCGAACCGGTAGCATCTGCGAGAACTGTGCCATGCCCACCGAATCGAGGTCGGACGTCCATGTCCCGTAAGCGCTCCGGGTCGAGTCGCGGATCATCACCTCGTAAGCCACTTCCCGACAATGTCGTGTCGTTGGCCGCGCGCCGGCGTCGGGCGGACACACCGATCGAGCAGTACCGCACACTGGCGCCGGAGTTCGCCGCATGGCTGATGGAGAACGCTGGGTGCCCCGCGAATCAGGCGGAGGAGTTCGTTGTCAGCGTCGCGCACGCGATCGACGCGCTCTCGGGTGCGGATTCCGGGTTTGCGACCACGGCATGGCGGAGCCGCGACGTGGACCACCTTCTCGAGCGGGTGCTGACGAGTGAACTGGTCGAGGACGACGACGAGACGCGGGCGCACATCGCCGGGGATGTCATCGCCTTCCTGCGGTTCCTCGAGGCGACGAACCGGTGGACCGGCACCGACGAGGACCTCGGGTACGGTCTGTCCACGCTCACGTCGTACATCGAATCGAGGCTCGCGTCTCTTCCACCCACCGAGGTCGACGAACCACCGGTCGAGCCCGAGGTCGAACGTGCCGCCTTGACGGTCGTACCGGTCGTCGCACGGCTGGACGCCCTGCTCGGCTGGATCGGTGAACGCCGGCCTGTGACCGCGACCGGCGCGCTGAAGCGTGCCCTGGTCATGGAGGCCTTCGACGCTGTCGGCGGCAAGCGCGAGGATCTGGCACCACGCAAGGTCCAGTCGATGTGGGATCTTTCCGTGCTGGCACAGACCTGGGTCGTTGCAGCCATGCTGGACCTGATCTCGATCGGAAAGACCGTCGTCAAACCCGGTCCTGCCGCGCCGGCGTGGCGGGATCCGGACCGGAATCCCGACGAGTACCTCACCCTGTGCCGAGACGCAGTGACACATTCCGTCATCGTGGCCCTCGGCAGGCGCGGCGAGGGGCGGCTCGTGGCATTCCATTCCATCCTCGACGAGGCGACCGCTGCCGTCCTGTCCGCCGGTCTCGGTGAGCACCCCCTGCCGTCCGGCCCCGACGAGCGCCTGCACGCACTGTCCGTGTTGTTCCCCGGCATGCCGGTCGGACCGAGTCTTCTCGGCAGCATGCTCGTCGACCGCCTCGACGACCTCGTCGCCGACGGCATCCTTGACGACGCGGACGGCTACCGCGTGCCGACGCCTCTCCGTCCTGCCGTGCGGGCCGCCGTGCGCATCCTCCTCGGCGACGCGACACCCGTCGCCATCCACCCGCCCGCGCGGTGCACCCTGCGAATCACGTTGCGCGACAGCGAGCCTGCGGTGTGGAGACGGGTGGTGGTCGACAATTCCCTGAGTCTGCTGCATCTGCACTTCGTCATCCAGAGCTGCTTCGCCTGGGAGGACTACCACCTGCACCAGTTCACCGAGGGCGAGCCGTTCACCGGTGGTTGCGTATACGTGCCCGACGATCAGCTCGACGACGAGCTCGCGAACGGTCAGGACGAGGTCGTCGACGAGGGAATGGTGACCATCGGGACGGTACTGCCCGACGTCGGGGCATCGCTGACGTACCTGTACGACTACGGCGACGGGTGGACGCACGACATCGTCGTAGAGTCCGTCGCCGACTTCGACGCCGAGGCACCGCGCGCTGCCTGTCTCGACGGGCAGGGCCTGGCACCGGCCGAGGACTCCGGCGGGACGTGGGGCTGGACGGACATGCTCGCCGCGGCCGACGACCCGACCCACGAGCGTCACGACGAGATCCGGCAGTGGCTAGGGCTGCGGCCGAGTGAGCGCATCGACCCGGAGTGGTTCGACCGCGACGACGCCAACGAACAGCTGCGCGCACTGTTCGGGTAGGGCGTGCTGTGCGGATTCGACCGCACAACTCGTGCGGTACAGTGCCCGGGCCAACTGATACCGGGGGGATTCATGGCCGAGGGACTTCGATTGGATCCGCAGACGATCGAGGAGATCGTCGCCATTTGCGACACCATGCTCGCGACGCTCCACAATGCGGCAGATCAGGCAAGGGTGCTGGCCGATGCGCCTAGCTTCGGGGGTTTCACGTCGGCCGAGGAGCTTCGCGCCGGCTTCGTACGCAAGGCCCGGGGTACCCCAGAATCGCTCTACGAACGCCTCAAAGAATTCGAAGCCGTGCTCACCCAAATGCGGAACAATTTCGCCGCTGGCGGTGAAGCGTTCCTCTCCGCAGAGTACGACTGGACCGTCCGTCTGCACGCCGTAGGTCAGGAGGAGTTGTGACCGCGTGCAGGCCAAGGGTCGCGGCCGCAGGTGTGCTCGTGACTTGCGCGGCGCTCGCCGGCTGCACTGCTCCGACCCACCCTGAGGTCGCCGTCGACGAGTCGCAGGGTCCGCCAACGACTACAACTCGTGCACCGCGCCTGGTGGATGAGTCCGACCGGCCACTCGTCGCCTTCGATCCTTGCCTCGACATCCCGGACGACGTGCTCGCCGCCGTTGGCTACGATCCGAAATCGGAGGACAACGCCGATTTTGCCGCTACGCACTACACGATGCTTGGATGCTCCTTCGACGGCAGCCGGAAGATCCCCGGGCTGGACGCCTACGGACTGACCGTGATCTCGGCCAACTTCGACTGGACGATAGAACTGCAGAAGACCGCAGACAACGGCGATGACGTCATACCAACCGAGATTGCTGGCCGTCGCGCACTGCTGAAGACTAATCAGTCGTTCCCAGAGAGCTGCGGCATGAGCGTCGAAACTGACTACGGTGTACTCATATTCAGCCTCGTGGTCTTCGGTTCCGAAGTCGAGTACCTGCCCATATCGCAATGGTGTACCGGACTCGAAGACACCGCCGAGCGCATCGTCGCCGTCCTCGACGACGTCGAGTCGCGCACCCGCTGACCCAGCATCCCGTCTGCATTCCCCCGGAAGCCGACCTCGAACCCGCCCGAGTTCGCCGGGCCACGCCCGCGACGCTGTCGTCCCCGTGTGTCAGCATGGTCGAACCCGATCTCGGAGGGAGCGTCGTGTCCACCGCCGACCTGCACCGCCTGGCGCGTCTGCGTCAGGAGCACCCGGCGTGGGCGCTGCTGCGGTCGGACAATGCGGCTGCGGTGCTGGCGCTGCTGGGCCGGCACTTCGACCGCGGGACGCGACGGTTGCCGGCCCCGGAGCTGTTCGCCCGCCTCGATGTGGACCTGCAGGAACTGCGCGACGAGGGCTTCGAGCTGCCGCGCACCGGTCAGGCCTACTGTGCGGACTGGGTGCGCGCGGGCTTCCTGCTGCGCCGCGCGAGCGCCGACGCCCGCGAGGAGACCCTCGAGCCGACGGAGGCGACGTTCGCCGCGCTCACGTTCGTCGCGGGCCTGACGACCGCCACCAGCTCGGTCACCGAGTCGCGGCTGACCACCCTGTCGAGCCAGCTCCAGGCGCTGGCGCGGGACTCGGATCCACGCAGCGAGAGCCGCCTGGCGGCGTTGCGGGCCGAGCGCGACGAGCTGGACCGGCAGATCGCCGCCGTCGAATCCGGGGACTTTCCCGTGCTGGACGGGAACCGTGCGGTGGAACGGTCCGCGGAGATCCTGGCGCTGGCCGGGGAGATCCCGGGTGACTTCGCGCGGGTGCGCGCCGAGTTGGAGGCGCTCAACCGGGAGCTGCGGGCCCGGATCCTCGACGACGAGGGCGACCGTGGCGACACCCTCGGCGAGGTGTTCCGTGGGGTCGATCTGATCGGCAGTTCCGACGCCGGCCGCAGCTTCGCCGGCTTCTACGACATGATCATCGATCCGGAGCGGTCGTCGCAGCTCGACGACTGGATCGAGGCGGTGCTGCAACGCCCCTTCGCGCAGCAGCTCACCACCGAGCAACGCAACCGGTTCCGCACTCTGCTCACCGAGATGGAAGACGCGGGCGGCGAGGTCCACGCGACGATGACGTCACTGTCGCGTTCGCTGCGCCACTTCGTGCAGTCCCGCCACTACGAGGAGCACCGGCGTCTGCAGCGGCTGTTGCGCTCGGCCCAGCAGCAGGCCCTGCAGGTGGCGCAACGCCGCAAACCATACGACCTGCTGGACCTCGAGCTGGTGCGGGTCGGCATGGGCATCGATTCGGTGGCGGCGCTGCGGCTGCACAACCCGGCCGACGACCTGGTGGCCGAGCCGGTGGTGACGCAGCCGGTCGGCGAGGTGGATCTGGCGGAGCTGCGCCGCATCGTCCGCGAATCGGAGATCGACATGGACGAGCTGGCCGGCAACGTCGCCGCCACGCTCCGTTCCCGCGGCAGCGCCACGATCGGCGACGTGTTGCGCGATCATCCCGCCAGGCAGGGACTGGCCAGCGCAGTCGGCCTGCTGGTGCTCGCCGCGGAGCACGGTCACCGCGTCGACGGCACCGAGGAAATCGCGTGGACGTCCCCGTCGGGCGCGACCCGCGTCGCGACGGTGCGCCGGCACCTGTTCGACCCGACCGACACCGAGTTCACCGCCCGCATCACCGAGGACGCGTCATGACCGAATCGACCACCCGCACGTATCCGGGCGACACCGGCGAACTCGACCTCGACACCCGCCGCGCGCTGGTCCAGTTGCTCAAGGGACCGCTCGTCACCGCCGACAAGCACCCCGAAGTGTGGCGGACGGTGATCCGCGACGAGCGGGTGCTGCGGTCCCGGCTCGCGGACGTGTTCCTCGATCTCGTCGTCGACGAGGACGATCAGCTCGCGTTCACCCGCCCCGCCGACACGGGCGACCACAAGGCCCCGACGGTGCTGCGCACCGAGCGCCTCACGTTCATGGACACCGTGATGCTGCTGGCGTTGCGGCACCGGCTGCTGCGCGCCCAGCCGGGCGAGCGGGTGATCGTCGACTTCGACGAGGTGGCCGGGCAGCTGGAGATGTACCGCGCGGCGACGAGCACCGATCCGGCCGGCTTCCGCAAACGGGTCAACGCGTCGTGGGAGAAGTTGAAGAAGTACACGCTGCTGGCGTCGACGTCCACGGAGGGCCGGATGGAGGTCTCTCCGGTCTTGCGACAGTTGTTCGACGCCGATCAGGTCGCCGCCGTCGAGGCCGAGTTCCGGCGCATCGTCGAGGAGGACGCGCCGTGAGCGCCGCACCCGTCCACCCCGGCCAGTTCCGGCTCGCGCGGGTGCAGGTGGTCAACTGGGGCACTTTGCACGGGCATCACGACATTCCCGTGGCCCGCAAGGGTTTTCTCATCACCGGGGCGTCCGGCTCGGGCAAGTCGACGCTCATCGACGCGATCTCGACGGTGCTCATGCCGGGCGGCAGCGTGCGGTTCAACGCGGCCGCGCAGGAGTCGGCGGCCGGGTCGGGCCGCAACTTCGTCAGTTACATCCGCGGCGCGTGGCGGCGCGAGGCCGACGCCGACACCGACGCGCTCACCGCCTCGTATCTGCGCACCGGCGCGACGTGGAGCGCGGTCGCACTGACGTACGACGCCGCCGACGGCACGGCCCCGGTGACCCTGGTGAAGCTCATGCACCTGCGCCGGGGCGCCAACGCCAACAACGAGATCTCGCACCTGCACCTGATCCTCGACACCGACGTGGAGCTGACCGACCTCGAACCGTTCGTGGCGCGGGGCATCGACACCCGGGGCATCCGCAAGCGCTGGCCGGGTGCGGTCGTGAACCCCAGCTACGCGCCGTTCGCGCGCGCGTTCCGGTCCAAGCTCGGCATCTCGTCGGAGGCCGCGCAGCGGCTGCTGCACCGCACGCTGTCCGCGAAGAGCCTGAACAGCCTCGACCAGCTGCTGCGCGACTACATGCTCGACGAGCCGCCCACGTTCGCGATGGCCGAGCGGGCCACCACCCAGTTCCGCGAGCTGCGCGAGGCGCATCGCGTCGTCGTCGACGCCCGACGTCAGGTCGAGACGCTCGAGCCGCTCGTCGCGCTGGCCGACGCCCGCCGCACCGGGCTGCAGGCCCAGCACGACCTGCAGGACGAGACCGATCACCTCGACGCGGTGCACGCCCGGATGACGGTGGACCTGCTCAGCGACAGGCTCGACGAGACGCGCGCGCAGACCGGTCTGCTGCAGGCCGCCGCGGACAAGACCGCCGACGAGGCCGACCGCGCCGGCGAACGCACCCTCGACCTGCGGGTGCGCGCCGAGAGCGCCGGCGACGGCCGGCTCGCGACCCTCCGCGTGCACAAGGAGACCGCCGAGACCGCCCTCGAACGAATCACCCAGCAACGCAGACGGTTCGACGTCGCCCTCGCCCACTGGGAGGCGGAGACACCGGCCACCGCGGACGACTTCGCGCATCTGCAGGCCCAGCTCGAGCGGGAACTGCGCGAGCTCGACACGACCGCCGATGCGCGCAGGGCCGAACTGTACGAGGTGGCCGGTGCGCTCGCCGAACGCCGGAAGACGATCCGCGCGCTGATCGCCGACCGGGAGATCCTGGCCCGGCGCCGCTCCAACCTCGATCCCGACCTGCTGCGCGCCCGGGAACTGGTGTGCTCGGCGGCCGGACTCGGGGAGGACGCCCTGCACTTCGCGGGCGAGCTGATCGCGGTGCGCGCCGAGCACGCCGAGTGGACGGGTCCGATCGAGCGGGTCCTGGGCGGATTCGGGCGCACCCTGCTGGTGCCCGACGAGCTGTATCCGCGGGTGGCCGCCGCCGTCGACGCACACCATCTCGGCGCCCGCCTCGTGTACCGGCGGGTCCGCACGGGCGTCGGCGCGCCGGACGCACCCACCACCGCCGACGGCTCGCTCGTCCGCAAGCTCGAGGTGCGCCCCGGCCCGCTCGCCGCGTGGCTGCAGCACCAGCTGGCGGACCGCTTCGACTACGCGTGCGTCGACACCGCCGACGACCTGCGCCGCGTCCCTCGGGGCGTGACCCGGGCCGGGCAGGTCAAGCACGGCGGTGACCGGCACGAGAAGGACGACCGGCGGCGTATCGACGACCGCAGCCGCTGGGTCCTCGGCTTCGACAACGAGACCAAGCTCGCCGACCTGCGCCGGCGCATCGGCGACGCCGAGACCGACGTCGACGCGTTGCAGCGGCGGCAGGAGGCTCTCGAGCGTGCCGAGTCCGCGATCCAGCAGCGTCGGCAGGCCGCCGCGGTGATCCGCGAGTCCGCGTGGGCCGACGTCGACGTCGCGGCGGCGGGGAACGCGGTGGACGCGATCGAGGAGCGGCTGCGCGAGTGGATGCAGGGCAACACCGAATACGCCACGCTCACCGCGGATCTGACTCGCGCCGAGAGCGAGGAACGCGCCGCCCGGCAGGCGCACACCGCGGCGCTGGCCAAGCTCGAACAGCACCGGGACGAGCTGACCCGGGTGCAGGCGCGGCTCGACGACGCGCAGGCCCACGCCGGCACCGCGGTGCCCGACCCGATCGCCGTGCGCATCCGGGCCCGGTTCGCCGCGGCGGTCCGCCGCGTCACCGTCGACAACATCGACCGGGCCCTGAGCACGGTGGGTCGCGCGATCAACGAGGAGATGCGGTCCGCGCAGCGCGACACCGCGGACGCCGAGCGCCGCATCACCGCCATCCTCACCGGCTACCTCGCCGAGTGGGAGGCGCGGCGCGCCGAGATGCGCTCCGAGGCCGAGTACGTCGACGACGCCCTCGCGGTACTCGCCCGGCTGCGCAGCGACGGCCTGCCCGCCTACGAGGACGAGTTCTTCCGGCTGCTGCGCGAGCAGTCGCACCGCAACATCGGGGAGCTGGCGCGCGCGATCCGTAAGGCGCCGGGCGAGATCCGCTCGCGCATCGAGCCGGTGAACGAATCGCTGCGCCGCTCGCCGTTCGACACCGACCGGATCCTGCGCATCGACGTCAAGGACCGGCGCTCCCCCGCCGCGTCGGAGTTCCTGGCGGAGCTGTTGCAGATCACGAGCGGCGCGTGGAAGGAGGAGGACCGGGCCGCGGCGGAGCGACGGTTCGAACAGATGGCGGCGGTGCTCGAACGGCTCGACTCCGGCGAGCCCGCCGACCTGCGGTGGAAGCGCCTCGTGCTCGACACCCGCCTGCACGTCGGATTCATCGGGGTGGAGGTCGACCCGGAGGGCCACGACGCCAACTATCACGACTCGAGCTCCGGCCTGTCGGGTGGGCAGGCGCAGAAGCTGGTGTTCTTCTGCCTCGCGGCCGCGCTGCGCTATCAGCTGGCCGCCGCCGGCGAGGAATTGCCGCGCTACGGCACGGTGATCCTCGACGAGGCGTTCGACCGAGCCGACCCCGCGTACACGCGGCGGGCGCTGGACGTGTTCACCCAGTTCGGGTTCCACATGGTGCTCGCCACCCCGCTCAAGCTGCTGCAGACGCTCGACGACTACATCGACGGCGTGGCGGCGGTGAGCATCCGCGACAAGCGCTACTCGCAGATCGCCCTGTTGCCGATCCGCGACGCCGGCACGTGAGCGCACTGTGTGTGCCGCCGTCCGCGGTCGCCGGCAAGGCCCAGGCCGCCTACCGCAGCCGCCGCGCCGGATGGATCACCGATCCCGCTGCGGCCGAGTCGGATTCGCTGTCGATCGCGCTGCATCCGCCGTCCGAGCGGCGGGTCGCGCAGGATCCCGACGCCGTCGTGGCGTGGGTGCGCGCCTGGCACGGCTACCGGGGCGCCGGCCAGGTCGAGTGGGAGACGCGGCGCTGGCCGAGCTTCGGCACGCAGGAAGTGCCGGTGCGCCTGATGCTTT
>SWCF01004154.1_pt1 | contig 58956 bp, 41 predicted proteins | sample 4690081 | NCBI WGS metagenome assembly SWCF01 (sample SAMN10267280, study PRJNA491770) | bioreactor metagenome | isolation source: DHS bioreactor inoculated with | place: Japan: off Shimokita Peninsula
TTTTTTATTGGACAACCTTTCCAAGCTAGGTGATCCTTTGCAAAAATTGAATGAGTATATTGACTGGAATATATTTAAAGAGCCTATAAATGAGGCATTTAGAGGCAAGGAAAAGGATTCATCTAAAGGTGGGCGGCCACCGTTTGACAAGCTAATGCTATTTAAAGCCCTGGTCATCCAAAGTTTATATAACCTTTCTGACGATCAATTAGAATATCAAATTATTGATCGGGCAAGCTTCAAGCGTTTCCTTGGATTGAAGAAGAGTGATAAAGTGCCTGATAGTAAAACTTTTTGGTTGTTTCGTGAACACCTCGTCAAAAATGATGCTACCAAGGGCTTGTTTGAAACATTCAGTGCAAAACTTGATGCAGCAGGGGTTTTCGCCAATGAAGGTAAAATGGTGGATGCAAGTTTCGTGGAAGTGCCCCGCCAGCGCAATAACCGTGAGGAAAACACGCACATAAAAAAGACAAGCACAGCCCCGGAAGCCTGGAAAGATAAGCCCAATAAATTATCTCAAAAAGATATTGATGCAAGATGGACAAAGAAAAATTTCGTAACTTTTTTTGGCTATAAAAATCATGTAAAATCAGATACAAAGACAAAGCTGATTAAGACATATCTGGTTACTGATGCCTCGGTCCATGACTCGCAAGCCATAGATGAATTGCTGACAGAAGATGATTTCGGACAGCCCTTTTATGCCGATAGTGCCTATACAGGCGAAGAACAGCAGAAAATATATGAAAAGACAGGAGTTATAAACAGAGTAATAGAGAAAGGGTACAGGAACAAATAACTGAAGAACAAAAAGCCAACAACAAGGAGAAATCCAGAACGCGTTCACGTGTAGAACACATATTCGGATTTATAGAAAATAGCATGAAAGGTTCATTCATACGGACAATAGGAATGCAACGAGCTAAAGCAAAGATTGGAATGATGAACCTAACCTATAATATTTGTCGTTGTACTCAACTAAGAATAGTCGTTAGCATGGGATAAATATGCCCTATAATGAACAGCGCATTTATCTATAACGTTGAATATCAGCAATATGCAAAATATTAAATATTTGGTGTGGGTTATCTGCCCCCTATCCGAGCCATTGTTTTATTTTTGAATTTCAAAAAATGAAGTTTTTCGAGATGCCCTTTACTGATTTATTGCAATGAGAGCAACAAATCCCGGTACATCTGAGTATCCCATTGTCTTAACCCGGTGAATTTGTATACCAGCAACTTGTTTTTGTCAATCAAATAAGAAGTGGGCACGGTTGAATGATGGAGAAACGCCGGTTGGCTTTCGGCATTATACAGAAAATAGGGAAGTCCAAAATTTTTGGATTTTTCAAATTTATTAATCACCTTCTCATTTTCCTGGCTTGCAAATATGAATTTTATATTTGCCTTTTTTATCTCATCCCTATTGATTAAGGAAACGAATTCAGGCATTTCGGCCACACAGGGAATGCACCAGGTGCCCCAGTAATTGATGAAGGTAAAATTACCGGAATCCTTCGAAATGTAAATATCTTCTTTAAGCTCTAAATCATAAAAGTACAGACTATCGAGAGATTTCTGATGGATGGAGAAAACTTCCAGTTCGGCGTTAGTTATGTTTTGTTGTGCGGCAAACTCAGCTACAGATTTCTCGCTTTGATTTTTAATAAGGAAGAATGAAACAACAAGAACCACAATGACGAATAAGATGCCACTCACAAATCCAATGATAAAATATTTTCGTTTCATGCTGTTAATAAGATGTTAAGATTACCAAATATACAAATTTTCGGGATGAATTCATCATTTTATACAATTTATTTTTAATGAATGAGTCCAGTCTACTAAGGTATAAATTAAATGCCATTAAAACACGAAACTACCAGGTTGCACAAGGCTCTGTATATCACTGATTAAAACATGGTTAGGCCTTGAGCCTGCCTGTTCGCATGCGGGCAGTTCTTTGTGCCTTAGTGGCAAAAACGGAGTTTTTATACTAATGGAAATTATAATGCTTGATAGATTTGATTTTTTTTAGACTTAAATTTTACACATCAAGAGAGGGAAAAAAACAAGTCTATTCCGGGATGTATGCAGAAATACTGGTTATGTCCTTTCCTTTTCGGGGAATAATTCCAAACAGGTTTAAATATTACATTTGGTAGTAAAACAACCTTGCATAAGATCTATATCTGCGATTATCTATATTTGATTGGGTTATAGTTAAATATTTCCCAACAAAAAAGCCCCCGAAAACGAAATGTAATGTCGCCGGGGGCTTTATATTGTCATGATAAGATTTCACCTATCGTCCACTTCCGCTGCTTTTTCTGCTGGTACCGGACTTCTTTTGAGAAGAAGCATTGCGGTTTGCAGGTTGTGAAGAACGACTACTTGAAGATCCAACATACTGTCCGGATTTGGACGACCTGTTGTCACTACTTCGTACAGCGGGTTTTTTGGCAGACCTTGCAGGTGACTGAGCCTTTTGTGTTCTCACTTGCCTTTTGGGAGGATTCACATCAGCGCGTTGTTTTTTGGGTGTGGTGCTGCGCACTTCCGATTTATTTGATCTTACAGTCCTTTGCACAGACTTGGTTTTTCCTGATTCCCGACCTATTGAAGGAACAGCCGAACCACGGGGCGCCGATCTTCTGGTGCTTACATCTGCTGACGACCTGCCTGCACCTGGTGCCGTTGTTCTACCCACAGATGGAGTACCTTCAGTAACTTTCCGCTGATTTGTTTTCCGGGATACCCGGCCCGGTTTTTGTCCATCGGTTCGACCAGCATTGCGCATGGCACTCGCATATACCCGTTGGCCTTCATCAGCACCTTTTGAGCGCAGGTCAGGGCGGGTGTAGGTATCTTTATAACGTCCGTTGCTTTCGTAGGTACGCACGGTGTTCGAGTAATTCCGGTGACCATAATAGTAATTATTCACGTAGTAGTTTTTATGGTAGTGGCGGGTATGGCGGTAATGGCTGTAGTAATGGTGGTGCCAGTGCGAATGATAGCCATAGTAGTAATCCCAGTAATAGGGGCGCCATGGGTTCCAGTAAACAGGATAATAATTCCAGTACCAGGGCGAACGATAGACCACGTAAGTTGGAGTATAAATGTAACGAACAACAGGCCAGGTTCTTACTTCAATATAGGTAGTACGGACTACTACCGGCTGGTTGCTGACTACCCTGGTATTACCGGTATAACCGGGATTGGGAGTTTCAGCATAGTAAGGTTCAATAATGTAATCTTTGCCGTAAAGATATTCATCACCAACCAATTGAATATGCACCTCATCATGTTTGTCGCGAAAAACAGTAAACACTGCAACATCTTGATTTTCACGTTCATTGATGGCCACCTGAAGCACTATGGTATGAGTGGTTCCTTCAACGTAATCAATCACTTTGATGTAATCAATCAGATTGTCGCCATTCAGGTCGAGATTGTTGATCTTAGCATCGGCGGCGTTGAGTTTCCGCTCAAAGCCTTCAAGAGTTTCTGATTCCTGAAACAGGTTCATCACTGCATACAGGTTCAGGTTATCACCCGGAAGGTAGAGCTTTTCGTTTTCGTTTTGCTGTGCTTTAACACCAATGCTCAGTGCGAGTAAAAGCACAAGGGCGGAGATTCTTTTTAAAGTTTTCATGGCGTTTGTTTTTTTGAAGGCATTTGCAACTACCTCGGGTTAATTTCCCCTCTAAATACAAACCACGTACCAAAATACAAATTGCAGCTTAATGCTTGAAGTATTCTCTTTCTGAATATGATTAAAAATAATATTATACTACTGATTACCAATATATTAACAACTTGTCTTTTTATAAAAAAAGATCGCTTATACTATTGCATCTATCCTGTTAAGGCGCTCTTAAAAAGCTAAATAATTCTATGAATTTACAAAACAAAAAAGGTTAAAATTTATGACACATTCGATCCATTGGTTTTTCACCAACAGATGATTAAGCAAAATCTATTCCCCTGAGAAAGTTAAGGATCAATACATTTGCTATTACTTGAGAATGCGTGGCTTTTCATGGAAAGAAATTACAATATATCAATATTGTTTTTCCCAGTTATTTTTTCACAAAAATGACATTGTAGCTTGAGATCCTCCTTGTCAATCACTTTAAAACGTGTAGCTACCGCCTGATGATTTGTGATGCAATTGGGGTTAACACAACGAACAAACCGGGTAATTTCATCTGGTATCTCAACATTGCGTTTTTCTATCACCTCATAATCCTTAATCACAATCATAGAGGCTGTGGGAGCAATAAGGGCAATCTTATTAATCGCCTCGCTTTCAAAAAACTGCCCACTTACCTTTATAATACCTTTTCGACCATATTTGTGACTTTCCAGGTTCATACCTACGGTAATCTGCGACTCAGTTTGTTCCAGATTAAGCATACGCATAACCCTGAAAACGCTTTTAGCCGGTATATGGTCTATTACCGTGCCATTTTGAATGGCTGATACAACCAGTTCTTTTCTTTTGCTGTTTTGCATTTTAATATTTTTAAAGATATATTAACCGATTATTTAACACCCAATATTGCCGACAGCAGTGCCTGCCTGACAAAAACCCCGTTAAGTGCCTGCTGGAAATAGTAAGCCTGAACCGTCGAGTCAACATCTTCAGTTATTTCATTTACCCTTGGCAGGGGATGAAGTATCCGCATGTTTTCACGGCAGCCACTGAGCATCTCAGCAGTAAGAATATAAGCATTTTTTACTTTTTCGTACTCTATTGGGTCTGAAAACCTTTCGCGTTGAATACGCGTCATATAAATGATGTCGGCAATGGGAATAATCTCATTCAAATCTGTGTATTGATAATAATTCAGATTATTGTCCTTAATGTGCATCTTGACATAACTGGGCAATTTAAGTTCAACCGGAGATACCAGATGAAAGGTAGTTTCAAAATTACACATAGCCATAACATTTGAATGTACAGTTCGTCCATATTTAAGGTCTCCCACAAAAGCAATATTCAGACCATCCAGGCGACCCTGAGTTTTACGGATGGAGTATAAATCCAGCAGGCATTGCGTGGGATGCTGGTTGCCACCATCGCCCGCATTGATAACAGGTACCGGCGAAACCTCACTGGCAAAGCGTGCACTTCCTTCACGGGGATGACGCATTACAATAATATCGCTATAATTGCTGACTGTAAGTATGGTATCCTTTAACGTTTCACCCTTGGATACACTTGAACTGCTAACATCACTAAAGCCGATAACTTTGGCCCCCAGCCGCGAAGCTGCACTTTCAAAACTCAAACGGGTACGTGTAGAAGGCTCAAAAAACAAGGTAGCAACCACATAATCCTTCAAAATATTTTGTTTTGGCTCATTTTCAAAAGTCTCGGCCAGATCAAGGATTTTCAGATACTCCGCTTTGGAGTAATCGGTGATAGATACTAAGCTTCGGTTTTTCATCAGGAATGTTTTAATATTTAGAATGACACAAAATTAATCATTGAAATTCAATCAGGTTCCAATTGTTGAAAACTACTTAAAAAAAAGCCCCGATATGAAACGGGGCTTTTCTTCATCTATTTGAGATTATGCTTTTTAACAAAATCACTGAGCACCTGGGTAAGGTTAGGCGTGCCTATCTCCTGAAGATCATAATCTACAACAACTGTAGGTTTGTTTATCTTTATGATGCGACTCAGGTCAATGGGTGTTGCAATAATAACAGCATCACACGGTGTATTGTCAATAGTTTGTTCAAGGTCTTGTATTTGCTCATCACCATAACCCATGGCTGGTAATAATGTACCAATATTGGGGTAAATTTCAAAGGTTTCACTTAGTTTACCAACTGTAAAAGGTCTTGGATCAACCAACTCAGCTGCACCATGTTTGAGGGCAGCTACTACTCCGGCCCCAATTTTCATTTCTCCATGGGTAAGCGTCGGACCATCTTCCACAACCAGCACTCTTTTGTCTCTGATAAGCTCCGGTTTATCAACCGTAACCGGTGAAGCAGCATCAATAATAATGGCATGTGGGTTAATGCGGGCAAGGTTCGCACGGACGATGTTGATTTCATCCAAACCGGCAGAATCAATTTTATTGATTACAATAACATCCGACATGCGTGCCACCACTTCTCCCGGATAATAACTCACCTCTGCCCCCGGACGCAGCGGATCGGCCACACCTATCATCAAATCGGGTTTATAAAAAGGGAAATCGTTGTTTCCACCATCCCACAGTATAACATCACACCCATCCGGATCATTTTCAGTGGCATGCAGAATGGCATCATAGTCCACTCCGGCATAAATCACATCACCGCGTACCACATGGGGTTCATACTCTTCCATCTCTTCAATGGTGCATTTATGTTTTTCAAGATCTTCGATGGAGGCAAATCGCTGAACTTTTTGTGCATTCAAATCCCCGTAGGGCATTGGATGACGAATAGCAACTACTTTTAGTCCTTTTTCCATTAAAATCTCAATGATGCGCCGGCTGGTCTGGCTTTTACCACATCCGGTGCGGGTAGCTCCAACAGCAATCAAAGGCTTGGTACTCTTTATCATCGTATCGCGCGGCCCGAGCAAAGTAAAGTTAGCCCCTGCAGCGTTTACCAGTGCACTGATATTCATTACCCGCGGATAGGGCACGTCACTGTATGAAAAAATACATTCGTCAACCTGATGCTCATGGATCAGATCCTCCAGGTCAGCCTCAGCATAAATGGGAATACCCTGAGGATAAAGGTCTTCACCGGCAAGTTCTTTGGGATACTTGCGGCCATCAATGTCGGGAATCTGAGCTGCAGTGAAAGCAACTACATTGTAATCACTATTGCCTCTGAAGTAAGTGTTGAAATTGTGGAAGTCCCTGCCGGCGGCTCCAATGATAATTACGTTTTTTTTCATGAAATTGGTTTTTGAATTATAAATGAGTGAAATAAATGCCGGTTTTAGCGTATTTCAGCTCTTTTACGGGCCCGGGCAGACTGGCGTCTTCCACTTTTAAGAACCACTGTCGGCAATCTGCCGCAAAAAAACCATTGCAAATATAAAATATTAGTTTTTAAAAAAATGGTTTCTTTCGATTTTTTTCAAATAATCCGGACTACACATTTATCCTTTTTGCCATTCTAAAATTGGTTACAATTCTCTTTATCAATGCATTAACAATACATTTCGGACTATTGATAAAAACATGTAATTTTGCAAACCTTATAATATTTTACAATCATGTTCTCCGATACACTCAGCCGGTATGCTGCCGCAGCCATTCAGACCCTGTTTAATCATACTTTAAGTCCTGAAAGTCTTACCATTCAACGTACCATCCCTGCTTTTCGTGAATTTGGTGATTTTTCGCTGGTGGTTTTTCCCCTGTTGAAAATTTCACGCAAATCACCCGAGGAAACGGCCCGTATTATCGGAGAACAGCTTATCTTATTGCCTGAGATAGCCCAATATTATGTAGTAAAAGGTTTTCTTAACCTCAAGCTATCGCCACAGGCCATTATTGCTGCCCTCGGAGAATCGGCTGAAATACAGCCTGCTGCAATTAATAAAGCTGAACTACCTGTGGTGTTAGAGTTTTCATCACCCAACACCAATAAGCCACTTCATTTAGGACACATCCGCAATAATCTGCTGGGTTATTCGGTAGCAGCCATTCTGGAGGCCGCCGGATATAAGGTGCATAAGGTAAACCTGGTTAATGACCGTGGTATACATATTTGCAAATCCATGCTTGCATGGACCCTGTTCGCCAATAACGAAACGCCCGAATCGGCAGGCAAAAAGGGAGATAAACTGGTGGGTGATTATTATGTATTATTCGATAAAAAATATAAAGAAGAGTTGGCTCATCTTAAAAGTGAAGGATGGTCTGAAGAAGTAGCAGCCAGTAAATCCTTACTCATGCAGCAGGCACGTGATATGCTGCTTAAATGGGAAGCCAGGGATCCGGAAATCCTGCGTTTATGGAAACAAATGAATGGCTGGGTATATGCCGGTTTCGATGAGACTTATAAAACCATGGGAATCCATTTTGATAAAATCTATTTTGAATCAGAAACCTATTTGCTCGGCCGCGAAATCGTAAATGAAGGTCTTAAGGAAAAGGTTTTCTTTAAAAAAGAAGATGGCTCCGTGTGGGTAGACCTTTCGGAAGAAGGTTTGGATGAAAAGTTATTGCTTCGTGCTGATGGTACTTCGGTTTATATGACCCAGGATTTGGGTACGGCCCAATTGCGTATCAACGATTTCGGCACCTCACGTTTATTGTATGTAGTTGGGAATGAGCAAAATTATCACTTCGAAGTACTTAAACTTATCTTTAAAAAGCTGGGGCGTCCATGGGCCGGAAATATTTTTCATCTCTCCTATGGAATGGTTGAATTACCGGAAGGTAAAATGAAATCCCGGGAAGGCACTGTAGTGGATGCTGATGACCTGATGGCTGAAATGAAAGCTACCGCACGCAGCATGACTGAAGAATTAGGTAAAATTGATGACTTTAACAGTGAAGAAGCAGAAAACCTATACCAAACCGTAGGGCTGGGAGCTTTAAAATATTTTATTCTAAAGGTGGATCCACGGAAAAATATGATGTTCGATCCTCGTGAAAGCATTGATTTTAATGGCAATACCGGCCCTTTTATCCAATATACCTATGCCCGGATAAAATCTGTACTGCGCAAGGCCGGCGTTTACCCAGGTCTTAATCCAGACTCCTTTGATGCTGGATTACACCCACGTGAGCACAGTATCATCGTTAGTCTGAGTTTATTCTCTACTATGGTAAATCAGGCTGCCAGCGAACTTAACCCGGCCCTGCTGGCTAACTTCATCTATGAGTTGGCGCGGGAATACAATCAGTTTTATCACGAACTCACCATATTAAAAGAAGCAGACGAAAATAAGCGCAATTTGCGCCTGACCATATCATATCAAATAGCTCAGGTTCTAAAATCCGGATTAAATCTGTTGGGTATTGAGGTACCTGAGCGCATGTAAAACACTACAGGCTGTTCCGGGGAGAAACAGCCTGTAGTTAAATCAGGGAAATTGTTGGAAGGTTATCCGTAAAGGTTGTAAAGCTCAAACCCAATTTGAAAATACATCTTTACCGGTAATTATATGACAATTAAGAACCATTTTACCCCTATCCTGATGGCATAAAACCTTGTTAATTATTTATTTAAATCATTAACAAAATAGCTCTGTAATTAAGGAAAGAGCGTTCTGCACGAATATGAAGAATAATAAAAGTCATAAATATCGTGGAAAAATTTGCAACCTCCCTGGCATTTCAGAAACAAATAACCAAAAACTGGTGTGGGAGAACTCTTTTCTTTTAAATAGTCACCGGGTTCCGGCCATTTTTAAAATTTGACCACTTAAAGAACACTCCTTTTTCTGGGTAACCATGAGATATAAACCTGATTAAAGAAAGGCATGTATCCTTTTGACATTAAACTTCGTGTAGACGATTAACTCTTCAATTACCAGCGACTTTAAGCAAATAAAAATAAATTTATCTCATACTGCAACTTTTTTTAATTTACAACGTTTAATATGATAAATACTAACATGACAAATTTTATCATGTCAAAGACAAACAACAACTTACCTATAGGAACGCTATTTCGGCAAAAGCGTGAAGAAAAAGGTTTATTGGTGCGCCAGGTAGCTGCTGTAATTGAAGTAGATCAGGCCATCATCAGCCGAATAGAGAACAATGACCGATTGCCTACCAAAGAACAGTTACTCAAACTGGCAGGGCTATATGGGCTCAATCAAAAGGAAATTCTTTCGGTTTGGCTAGCTGAGAAAATAATGAAAGAATATGGTGATGAACCCTATGCACCCAAAGCATTTGAGCAAGCCTACCACCAAAGCTTGTCTAATAAAAGTCGCATAAAAAGCAAAGATGATGATTCAGTAACAGGTAAACAATAAAGTAAATCAATTAAAACAGCAACACTATGGCAACCGACAAAATTTTCAACCTTATCATCCTGGACGAGAGTGGTTCAATGGAATCCATTAAAAAAGCCACCATCATCGGCTTTAATGAGCTGGTGCAAACCATCAAGGGTATTGAAAAGAAGTACCCTGATCAGCAACATTTTATATCTCTCGTCACCTTCAATGGTTTGGGTATAAAAACACATCTCGACAAGGAAGAGGCAAGCAATCTGTCACAGATAAATAAAAAAAACTATCGACCGGATTCCACCACTCCTCTATACGATGCTATTGGATTGAGTGTTCTCAAACTCAGGGTTGACTTGGCCTCACAGGAGAATACAAATGTTTTGGTGACTATTTTAACAGACGGTGAAGAAAATGCTTCAAAAGAATTCACCGGAAAGCAGGTTAGAGCCATTATTGATGAGCAAAAAGCCCAGGGATGGACTTTTACTTATATTGGTGCAAACCATAATGTGGAAAGAGCTGCTGCGGCCATGTCCATTACAAACACCATGAATTTTGCGGCCAACGATGAGGATGTAAAGGAAATGTTTTTGAAAGAACAGTCTTCGAGAATACGTTATAGCAATAGAATAAGCAATAAGGATTTTTCTCACGAAAACTATTATCAGGATCTTGATGCTTCTACAGAGCCTGAAAAAGCGTAAATAAGGAGTACATACTTTTAATTTCAATCAACCAAAATGTTCCTGGAAGAATATCCTCCCTGTTTATCTCCAGTATTCACATAAATAAAACCCGCCCGGCATCTCAACGACACCGGGCGGGTTTAGAATTTGTAACCTAAAAGGACTACTTCACACTAATCTTACGTGTAACGGTGCCTTTTTCGGTAATGATGTTCAGGAGATATAACCCTGCAGGTACATTATCCGTATCAAAACGGAAATTATTATTACCAACTACACTTTCCATGATAACCTGACCGGCCAGATTAACCATTCTAACGCGCTCAATGCGCTCATTGCCGGTTATGTTCAGCTCACCATTGGTGGGGTTTGGATAAACATTAAAAGCAGCAACTTCAGGATTTTTAACTGAGGTAGTAAAGCTAATGGCCACATCATCAATCATGAAAATGAACTTGTCGTTCGAAACACACTGAATCGCAACATACACTTCCTGTCCATCATATTCCGACAGATCATAAGATACGTTAGTCCATACTTCAGTTGGTGCTATAATCGGGCCTGCAATCTTGGTAAAGCTTGCAGGAGCCATATCGGTGGTTGAAACCAAAATATTATATGACTCCTCATAAAGCGGATCGAAAGATTGCACCCACATATTCAAGTCAGAATTCTGACCAAGCATAATTTTGGGAGAAATCATCCAGTCGTTGTTCGGAGGCGTTATTGAGCCGAAACAGGCACCAAAGCGCTCTCCACCATGGGCTGTCATACCATCAACCGGCGGAGTGCTGGCCATAGGATTGAAAGCAATGTATGACATGGGTTCGCCCATGTGTGGGAAAGTGATTCCCGAAAAGCCATAAGTATTGCTACCATCTACATCAAGACCGGTCCAGTCTCCAAAAGTAAGGCTGAAATCTTCCAGATCTTCAAAATCAAGGATAATACTTGTAGTAGCTCCACCGTCAACAATAGTAACTTCCTGGGTATTTGATGGGCCTGATTCGCCTTCATCATAAACAGCAGTTACATAATATGCATACGTACCTTCGGTCAGATCCATATCGGTGTAGGTAAGTCCATCAACCAATGCATCATTGATTTTCGAACCATCACGGTAAATATTATAACCCGTAAGAGCACGTGAAGCATGATTTTTAGCGGCAATAGGTTCCACAGTATTTACACTGCCATGGCCTGATTTTGCAACCAGATTATTGATTGCGGGTAAAGGTCTTAATGGAGAAGGTGCAGCACTTAATTCATACACTGAACCATCAGGATACTCAACAATGGCACGAATGAGGTAAGTCTCCGTCCATGAAGCCCAGACACCATCTTCAAAATCCCAGATACGGCCATTATTAAGCGCAGCGTCAAACCCAAGATAAGAGGAATCATTGATGGAACCAAAACCAACTACAAAATCACCATCAACCATCAGGTTAGCTGCTGAAATGTCAACTTCCATCCAATTATCTTCAACAACCTCGGCTGGAGTAGTATAAAGCTGTGTAGTGGAAGGCATAGATGTGCTTTCATTCCAACCATATACTTCGGCATTAAATGCTTTTGAACCGCTACCCCAGGTAGTGTAATACTTTAATCGCAACACCTTACATGGACCTTGCGGTGACATGTGAATGGCCATGGTAGCACCATTGTAGCTGTATGCTCCGGTTAAAGTTCCGTTATCATAAATAAGTTCTTCTATACTTCCTGTACCTCCCCCGGGAGCTTGCCAGGTAAGTTTTACATCGTTCTGATTCATAACCGTTGCTACCAGGTTTTTTGGAGCTTCCAGATCTCCTGAATAGATATTCAGTTGAACCGGTACGGTAACTACAGGAGTAGATGTACTGTTGTTATTAATGAGCAGATTTGCATTGAAAGGTCCACCTGTTAAAGCAGTGGCATCAAGTGTAATAACAAGTTCAGTAGATTCACCCATGGCAACAGTACCGGAGGTAATATCAGCAGAAACCCAGGTAGCTGTAGCCGGGTCGACCTCAAGGTTCCAGGTAAGCTCGGCATCACCGGTATTTGAGATGATCATGGGCAGGGTAACCACTTCGTCTTCCTCCACAGTGGCAGTTATGGCCACAGGAGTTACTTCAATCTGAGCGCCAAGTACGCCGGGAACCAATTCACCCAACATACGGAACATACCACCATGGTATTGATCCTGGTTAAAGCTTCCAACATACCCACAGGTGTTATCATAAAAGTCACCCGCAAGGAATTGAAAATCTGAAGTGGTCGGGAAGATGGTCCAGGTTAAACCACCATCATGACTATAAGAAATGCCGGTTTCTCCTAAAGCGGCACCTGTTGAAACATACGTATTTTCGGTACCGGGAACATACATAATATCATTGGTAAAAATATCTCCTGTTGGTGTAAAGGCTTCCCAGGTAGCGCCACCGTCATTGGTGCTGCGATACTGAATGGGTGCCTGAGTTTGTGCCACAATGCCATTCATTTCATCCTTGAAGGCAATGGCATTGATGCCACCATTACTTGCCGGGATAATACCGGTACTGGTAATTCTCCAGGTAAAACCACGGTCATCAGAAATATAAACATTGCCTTTGTTGGTTCCAAACATTACCGTATTTTCACCTGTGGTAGTGATACAGGATGTCCATCCACCTTCTCCCGAAAGTGCTGAACCACCGGTGATACTTGACTGTGGAACACGGGTCCAGGTAGTGCCTCCATTGGTGGTGGTATAAATTTCAAAATACCCGTCTTTTACGTCTCCATGACACATACCTTCCTGCTCATTCCAGAAGAATACGTTATTGGCAAATGAATTGGCTCCCTGAAGCGCACCCGGCAATTGTGCCCATGTAACTCCACCATCAGAAGTTTTATAGATGCCACAGGTATTATTCTGATTACCTTTATTATAAAGTGATACAAATGCAACATTTTCGTTTACACCACAGATATTACCAAGTCCGTAGGTATTGCCGCCCAGCACTTGTCCGGGAGTCCAGTGGGCACCGCCATCCGTAGTTCTTACAAACTCATTGATGGTTGCGGCTCCCCCTGATCCATCATAGGCAATTGCCCATGCTACAGTAGGGCTAACGGCATGCATATAGTTTATACCGCGTGAAGGCTCAGCAAAATGGGTATTTTGAACAATCCAACTGGTGGCATTGTCACCAGGAACTGCACCCACTATAACCCGGTTGTTATCGTTAAAATTATTCCCGGCGGGATTAAGCCCACCAATGGCATAATAACCATTTGCCGAACCTGACCAGCCCCAGTCGAAGTGAAACTTATTATCGCTCAGGCGGTAGCCATCGCAAATCCATGCATGTCCGCCACTGGCTGCACTCGAACCGGCATAATATAATGGACGGGCAGCATCAAGTTCATTGCGCAAAAGTGCATACCAATCAGCCATTACGGGATAATTTTCTTTAGATTTCATCTCCGTACTTGGGGCATAGTTAAAATAGTTGACCATAGCAAAAGGAACATCTTCGCTATAAGCACCCGAACCATCAGCTCCGTAGTTCATATTCACTGCAACACCGCAATGATACATCAGGGTAGCTACTGCTGCATTGGCCGAAGTTACCTTATTGGGCATGGAGGCATAATCGTAGGTCACTGATGAGAAATCAGCAGTTTGCTCACCATAGGTTGGGTGGGTATAAGTATGGTAACCAATACCACTAACCGGCCATTGATGATATTTCATGATAACAGCCATAGTGGTTGCCACGCAACCCGTCCAGGCCCTGCCACATGAACCGTAACCTGCTCCCGGCTCTACCGGACATTGCGCGTTATAATAACAGCCCTGATCCCAGGTAGTAGTAATGAGCGGATTAACATCCATAATTTCCCGCTCCATGTTATTATTCAAAATGTTGTCCCATTGTATACGGGTTTCTGAATTGCTCATACGGCTGGAGGCAATAATCGAGATCTCATTACTGTATCCATCAAACCAGGCTTTTGCTGCCGGATTAAGTTCTCCATCAAAATTTCCTTCATGTGAGTAGCCCAAAACAGGAATCGAGGCATCGTCAGCGGCTACCATTACAAAACCCCCGGCTGTAAAGCTAAACGTGTAATAAGTGGTTACGCCATTCAATTGGGATTCAAATTGGGCTTTCACTGAATAATCAGTAATTGTTGCAGGAGCGTAGTGAGTGTAGTAATTTACAGCCACCTGCTCTGCAGTTTTCTTGTCAACAGGATTGGCCATTACAGCCACCATCAACAAACTGAGCATTAATGTAAAAAATTGCTTCATTTGTAAGTGAGTTAGGGTGAATAAAAAATTAAAAATTAAAGTTTTTCGAAAAATTCCATTTCACGATTATTGAAATGGAGCATGATTTTAATTGCACAAATGTATGATTAAAACATTAAAACTAACCCATTTTGGTTTTATTTTTTTATATTATAACGATCTTTTTCTCTGGGTTGCAAAACGGTTCTTATGATCTGGATTGATATTCATCAATTTACCAAAGATCAACTTATTTGAAATATATTCATTTACTACCGGAAGATAAATAGTATAGATGAGCCATAACTATAAAAACAATATGTTATTCTTTGACCAGGCATCTCAGCTCTTCAGGTTTGTTTACAAACAAATCGGGAGGCAAGTGATCAAATTCAGACCTGTCACCATAACCATATAATACCGCTGCTGAAGATATTCCGGAAGCATGAGCACCTTCAACATCCAGGTAGCGATCACCTATCATAATTACACTTTTTGAAGGTTTTAATTTTAACTGATCAAGGGTATATAAAATAAGGTCATGTTTTTTACTGCGTTCACCATTTAGCATGCATCCCGAAATAGCATCAAATAGTCCGCTGAATCCTGAAGCTTTAACAATCATCCTGGCATAAAACTCAGCTTTAGAGGTAACCAGACTCAGCGAGCAGCCGCTATTTTTTAAAAAAGTCAGGGTTTCTTCAATACCCGGATACACCTGGTATTCCTTAAAGCCGCTCTTGCTGTAATACTCTCTGTAAATTTTTGTGGCATCCTCAGCTTCATCAGCACTTAACCCGAAAAGCAAACGAAAAGAGTCTCGTAAAGGTGGGCCAATAAATGGATTTAAATCTTCAGGGCGCTCATTTTCAGGAATATTCGTCTTATCCATAAAGTATTTTACTGAATTCAGTATTCCCGCTTTAGAATCTATCAGGGTGCCATCCAGGTCAAAAAACAAATGTGTGTAATGCATATAATTAAAGGTATTGTAATTCTCTTCTTCAACAGTTAAAAGTGCTGCAAAGGTAAATTTTAAAGGTTGATAGATCAATCATAAGGTCACTTCGGCAGAGTTTTATAAATTTGCAGGCTGAAAACCTCTTTATGATGAACTTAAGCCAATACCTCACTCATCCAATATTCAGCAAGGTGGCTGATGCTGCCGAAAACCTTGGAGTAGAGGCGTTTGTCATTGGCGGATATGTGCGTGATCTGATCTTAAAGCGCGATTCAAAAGATATCGATTTTGTAGTAGTTGGTGATGGCATTAAACTTGCCGAAGAAGTAAGCCGGCATATGAAAGGAAAGGTCAAAGTGAATGTTTTCAAGAATTTTGGAACAGCTATGCTTCACCTTGACCCGCTTCAGATTGAATTTGTGGGAGCCAGAAAAGAATCCTACCACATTGATTCCCGCAAACCCGAAGTTGAACCTGGTTCTCTCGAAGACGATCAAAAAAGGCGGGATTTCACCATCAACACATTGGCCTGCCATCTGGATAATCAAAATTTCGGACAACTCATCGATCCATTTAACGGACATGCACATATCAAAGAAAAACTCATCAAAACACCGCTTGATCCGGACATTACCTTTAGCGATGACCCATTGCGAATGATGCGTGCCATTAGATTTGCCAGTCAACTTGGCTTTACTATACATCCCGGAACCTTTGCAGCCATCGCAAACAATAAGCAGCGCATTTCCATTATATCTTTTGAACGCATCAGCGATGAACTGAATAAAATCATAGCTTCACCCAAACCATCAGTGGGCTTTAAACTGCTGGATGAGAGTGGCTTGCTTACACTGATCTTCCCACAGTTCAGCGCTTTAAAAGGTGTAGAATCTTATGAAGGCAAGGGACATAAAGACAACTTTTACCATACCCTGGAAGTTCTCGATCGCATCTCAATTGTTTCAGATAATTTATGGCTAAGATGGGCTGCGATACTTCATGATATAGGCAAACCTTCCACAAAACGATTCAATCCAGGTCTGGGCTGGACTTTTCATGGACACGACAATAAAGGCGCGCGAATGGTGCCACAAATTTTCCGGCAACTCAGATTGCCCCTCAACGAAAAAATGCGCTATGTTCAAAAACTGGTATCTTTGCATTTGCGACCAATTGTACTTTCTGAGAGTGAAGTTACAGACAGTGCAGTACGTAGGTTGCTCTTTGAAGCAGGAAATGATATTGACGATCTGATGACTTTGTGCGAGGCTGACATTACCTCGAAAAACAAAAGCAAAGTAATCAGGTATTTAAGTAATTTTGCATTGGTCCGCAACAAGCTTCGTGAAATCGAAGAAAAAGACCGCCTCCGAAACTGGCAGCCTCCGATTTCGGGCGAAACCATTATGGAAGCCTTTGGCATAGTGCCCGGCAAACAGGTGGGATTGATAAAAGCAGCCATACGGGAAGCTATTCTGGAGGGTGAACTCGAAAACGAACCTGAAAAAGCCTATCGCTTCATGATTGCGGAGGGCAATAAACTTGGATTGAAAGAAATGAATAAAATGGATTAGTTATTTTGATAATAAAGGATAACTAAGTACCTTTATCGTTAATTAATTTAATAAAACCTTTGCTCATGCACGCATATCGTTTTAGGATGTTACATGAAGAACAGGAAGATTTTCTCAGAGATTTCGACCTGTTGGCCAGACAAACTTTCGCTGATTTTCACGATATTATCAAACAGAATGTAAACCTTAAAGGCAACGAACTGGCTTCATTCTATGTATGTGATCCCAATTGGCGAAAGAAAAAAGAAATCACCCTGATTAATATGCAGGATGAGGAAGACATAAATTCCGGAGATCAGGAAGAAGATGACCGCCGAAACTACAATACTAAAAAGATACCTGTAATCGAAATGGAAAAAGTCAGGACAAAGGATGTAATAGATGATCCACACCAACGGCTGATTTATGAATATAACTTCCTGAATCCGGTGACTTTTTTTATTGAGCTCACCCGCATCCTCGAAGCAGACACCACACTCAGCTATCCGTTATGTTCCAAAAGCAAGGGCGATTTTATTTTATTCACCCCCTCTCCACTACCTCCTGATGAAATGGATGAAGAACAGGACATAGCTATGCTCAGCGAATTCGATGATATACTCAATAATGATGAACAGGACGAAGACTTTATTGAACCCATTGATGATATGCTTCCATGAAAATGGAAAGATCCGGCAGTCCTGTACTCATAATTATTACAGGACCAACGGCTGTTGGTAAAACATCAATTGCGCTAATTGTGGCCCGGCACTTTAATTGTGAAATTATTTCTGCTGATTCAAGACAGTTTTATCGTGAAATCCCTATAGGTACCGCTATGCCTTTACCGGCTCAGCTCGAAGCCGTCAGACATCATTTTGTAGCTTTTCTCGATTTACATGAAAAATATGATGTCTCTATATTCGAGCAACAGGCTTTGACTGTACTGGATAAAATATTTCAAGAAAACCATTTAGCGATACTTACAGGTGGTTCCGGACTTTACATTCAGGCAGTTGAAAAAGGACTGGATCAATTACCGGGCAGCAATGATGAAATTCACGATCAGCTTGTAAATACTTTCACAGAGCAGGGTATAGGGCCCTTACGCGATTTGCTAAAATTGCTTGATCCTGAATATTACCACATTGTCGATCTGAATAACCCAAAACGAATCATCAGGGCATTGGATGTTTGCCTCTCTACCGGCAAAACTTTTTCTTCTTTTAGAAAAAACCAACCATTTCCCCGAACATTCCGGAGCATAAAAATTGGGCTCAACCTACCCAGGGCCGAATTGCATCATCGTATAAATAACCGGGTTGATCAGATGATTCGGGATGGTTTAATAGAAGAGGCACGTAGCGTATATCCTTTCCGGCATTTAAATGCATTGAATACCGTTGGGTTTAAGGAGATTTTTGAATATTTTGACGGAAAAATGTCACTGGATAACGCAATAGAGAAGATAAAGACCAATACCCGCCGTTATGCCCGAAGACAAATCACCTGGCTCAGAAAAGATCCGGATGTAATTTGGTGCGAACCCAGGCTAAAAGAGGTTATTGATGTCATAGAAAATGCCTTAACGAAAATAGATACCAGCAATTTTTGAATCCAAAATCAGGTGCAAATTCTGGTTAAGAAAGTGATTTATATAAATTAACAACCTTATACATATACTGGCATTCCATCACTACTCAATTCAACTACCTGATAATTAACACCTGAGTAAAAAGGGTCAAAAAAATCTTCAAAAAAAGATTAAATTTAGTTGCACGGAAAGAAAAAGGGTGTACTTTTGCAATCCCAACGGCGGGAAAATATAGAGGTGAGAGAGCAAGCCTGGGGTTTTAACAAGTTTTTTGAAAATAATTTCAGAAAAGAGTTGCAGAGTTAAAAATTATTTGTAATTTTGCAGCCCCAAACGAGAAAAACCGCTTGGGATAATACAAAAGAAGTTCTTTGAACTATTGAAGCAATACGAAAAATAAGCAGCAGGAGCCATTTCTATGTGAATAGGATATGGCAGAGTAAATCTTGAGAACATTTAACTTTTTATTTTACAATGGAGAGTTTGATCCTGGCTCAGGATGAACGCTAGCGGCAGGCTTAATACATGCAAGTCGAACGGGATTTAGGGTAGCAATACTTTAATGAGAGTGGCGCACGGGTGCGTAACACGTATGCAACCTACCTTTAACTGGAAGATAGCCCCGGGAAATCGGGATTAATATTTCATAACAATGCGCGATGGCATCATCATGCATTTAAAGCTCCGGCGGTTAAAGATGGGCATGCGGGACATTAGCTTGTTGGTGAGGTAACGGCTCACCAAGGCGATGATGTCTAGGGGTCCTGAGAGGGTTATCCCCCACACTGGTACTGAGACACGGACCAGACTCCTACGGGAGGCAGCAGTAAGGAATATTGGTCAATGGGCGCAAGCCTGAACCAGCCATGCCGCGTGCAGGAAGACGGCCCTATGGGTTGTAAACTGCTTTTGTCAGGGAATAAACCCCCGTACGTGTACGGGGCTGAAGGTACCTGAAGAATAAGCATCGGCTAACTCCGTGCCAGCAGCCGCGGTAATACGGAGGATGCAAGCGTTATCCGGATTCATTGGGTTTAAAGGGTGCGCAGGCGGATTGATAAGTCAGGGGTGAAATCCCACAGCTCAACTGTGGAACTGCCTTTGATACTGTTAGTCTTGAGTATAGTTGAAGTGGGCGGAATGTGTCATGTAGCGGTGAAATGCTTAGATATGACACAGAACACCGATCGCGAAGGCAGCTCGCTAAGCTATAACTGACGCTCATGCACGAAAGCGTGGGGATCAAACAGGATTAGATACCCTGGTAGTCCACGCCGTAAACGATGATTACTCGATGTTGGCGATATACAGTCAGCGTCTGAGCGAAAGCAATAAGTAATCCACCTGGGGAGTACGATCGCAAGATTGAAACTCAAAGGAATTGACGGGGGCCCGCACAAGCGGAGGAGCATGTGGTTTAATTCGATGATACGCGAGGAACCTTACCTGGGCTAGAACGTAGAGTGACTGCGGGTGAAAGCCTGCTTCCCTTCGGGGCAGTCTACGAGGTGCTGCATGGTTGTCGTCAGCTCGTGCCGTGAGGTGTCGGGTTAAGTCCCATAACGAGCGCAACCCCTATCTTTAGTTGCCAACAGGTCAAGCTGGGGACTCTAAAGAAACTGCCTACGCAAGTAGTGAGGAAGGCGGGGATGACGTCAAATCAGCACGGCCCTTACGTCCAGGGCTACACACGTGCTACAATGGCCGATACAGAGGGCAGCTACCAGGTGACTGGATGCAAATCTCCAAAGTCGGTCTCAGTTCGGATCGGAGTCTGCAACCCGACTCCGTGAAGTTGGATTCGCTAGTAATCGCGCATCAGCCATGGCGCGGTGAATACGTTCCCGGGCCTTGTACACACCGCCCGTCAAGCCATGGAAGCTGGGGGGACCTAAAGTCGATAACCGAAAGGAGTCGCCTAGGGTAAAACCAGTGACTGGGGCTAAGTCGTAACAAGGTAGCCGTACCGGAAGGTGTGGCTGGAATACCTCCTTTCTAGAGTGATTTACTCTTTTATCCTCGCTGCTTATTTCGTTTGCTTTAATTTTAAACTTATATACCAAACCTTAAACGTACGGGTGAGGGCTCTTATCCTAACACATTTTACTGAGAATTAGGAAACTACAATCAACATAGTCCCGTAGCTCAGTTGGTTAGAGCACTACACTGATAATGTAGGGGTCCGCAGTTCAAATCTGCGCGGGACTACTTATCTCCCCCAGCGTTTAATTGCGGATGGCTATTTGCAGATTGTAAATTTTTTATTAAATCCGAAATCGCAAATCGTAAATCCGAAATTACAACAGTTCTGTGGCATAGTATTTTTTCACAAGCTGGAATGCAACCGGGACAGCCTGGGTTGATAGGCTACCCTAAAGTAAAATTAAGGGGGAATTAGCTCAGCTGGCTAGAGCACCTGCCTTGCACGCAGGGGGTCATCGGTTCGAATCCGTTATTCTCCACAAACTAAATGCAGATATTAGATTGCAGATTTTAAAATCTAAAATCAAAACAGTTCTTTTGAAATAAAGGTAAGATATAATTTGCAGATTTCATTAAATCCGAAATCGCAAATCGTAAATCCGAAATTGAAATAGCTCAATGGCAGAGCGTCCCAAAAGCAACTGGGAAGGCCAACGGTTCGAATCCGTGCTTCAATACAAAGTGGTTAACGGAAATAAGATATGGATAGCAGGTTTTCAATCTGCAAACCGACATCTGGAATCCGGAATCCTATAAGTTCTTTGACATGCTGGAAGAAGAGAGACTACTGATGACGGTGGTAAGAGATGATGTAAAAGTCGTCGTAATCTTATCATTCAGGTAGAAGAGTAAGAATCGAGTACATTTTTTTTAAAGAATAATTAAGAAAGTTATTAAGGGCGCAGGGTGGATGCCTTGGCTCTCAGAGGCGAAGAAGGACGTGATAAGCTGCGAAAAGCTTCGGGTAGGTGCAAATAACCTTTGATCCGGAGATATCCGAATGGGGCAACCCGGTACGTTGAAGACGTATCATCTGGCAGCGATGTCAGAAGCAAACGCGGTGAACTGAAACATCTAAGTAACCGCAGGAGAAGAAAACAATAGTGATTCCCCAAGTAGTGGTGAGCGAACGGGGAAAAGCCTAAACCGGCGATGTTACGGCATTGTCGGGGTTGTAGGACTGCAATAGTTGACTATAAATTTGTAGTGGAAGCACTCTGGAAAGAGTTACCATAGGGGGTGATAGTCCCGTACGCGAAACGAATTTATTACACGAGCAGTATCCTGAGTACCACGGGACCGGAGAAATCCTGTGGGAATCTGCCAGCACCATCTGGTAAGGCTAAATACTCCTGAGAGACCGATAGCGAACCAGTACTGTGAAGGAAAGGTGAAAAGAACCGCGAACAGCGGAGTGAAATAGAACCTGAAACCGTGCGCCTACAAACGGTCAGAGCCTGTCATATGATGGGTAATGGCGTGCCTTTTGCATAATGAGCCTACGAGTTACTCCTCTCTGGCAAGGTTAACTGTTTTAAAGCAGGGAGCCGAAGCGAAAGCGAGTCTGAATAGGGCGAACAGTCAGAGGGGGTAGACGCGAAACTTTGTGATCTACCCATGATCAGGTTGAAGGTCCGGTAACACGGACTGAAGGACCGAACCCGTTGATGTTGAAAAATCTTGGGATGAATTGTGGGTAGGGGTGAAAGGCTAATCAAACTGAGAGATAGCTCGTACTCCCCGAAATGCCTTTAGGGGCAGCCTCGAGGTAGAGTTATATAGAGGTAGAGCTACTGATAGGATGCGGGGGCTTCACCGCCTACCAATTCCTGACAAACTCCGAATGCTATATAATATACTCGGGAGTGAGGGCATGGGTGCTAAGGTCCATGTCCGAGAGGGAAAGAACCCAGACCATCAGTTAAGGTCCCCAAATGTATGCTAAGTTGATCTAACGAGGTTCGATTGCACTGACAGCTAGGATGTTGGCTTGGAAGCAGCCATTCATTTAAAGAGTGCGTAACAGCTCACTAGTCGAGCGATCGGGCGTGGATGATAATCGGGCATAAGTATACTACCGAAACTGTGGATTGTTAGCCCAAAGGCTGACACTGGTAGGGGAGCATTCCGGTCTTGCGTTGAAGGTGTGTTGTAAGACATGCTGGAGCGTCCGGAAAAGCAAATGTAGGCATAAGTAACGATAATGAGGGTGAGAAACCCTCACACCGAAAGACCAAGGTTTCCTGATCAACGCTAATCGGATCAGGGTTAGTCGGGGCCTAAGATGTAGCCGAAGGGCGAAATCGATGGACAACATGTTAATATTCATGTACCGGCATTAACTGCGATGGGGTGACGGAGGAGTGAAAGGCGTGCGTACTGACGGAATAGTACGTTGAAGGGTGTAGATATATCGTGGATAGGTAAATCCGTTCATGATGTCGAACCTGATAGTACCGTGAGGCTTCGGCCAAGCGGATAATCGCCCTAATCAGACTTCCAGGAAAAACCTCTAAGCATCAGGTTATTGCCGCTCGTACCGTAAACCGACACAGGTGGTCGAGGAGAGAATCCAAAGGTGCTCGAGTGATTCATAGTTAAGGAACTAGGCAAATTAGTCCTGTAACTTCGGGAGAAAGGACGCCCGCCGCAAGGCGGGCCGCAGAGAAACGGCCCAGGCGACTGTTTATCAAAAACACATGGCTTTGCTAAATCGAAAGATGATGTATAAGGCCTGACACCTGCCCGGTGCTGGAAGGTTAAGAGGAGATGTCATTCGCAAGGAGAAGCATTGAATTGAAGCCCCAGTAAACGGCGGCCGTAACTATAACGGTCCTAAGGTAGCGAAATTCCTTGTCGGGTAAGTTCCGACCTGCACGAATGGTGTAACGATCTGGGCACTGTCTCAACTATGAGCTCGGTGAAATTGTAGTTCCGGTGAAGATGCCGGATACCCGCAACGGGACGGAAAGACCCCGTGCACCTTCACTATAGCTTAACATTGACATTGAATAAACGATGTGTAGGATAGGTGGGAGATTGTGAAGCGGCCTCGCCAGGGGTCGTGGAATCAACCTTGAAATACCACCCTTTGTTTATTCGATGCCTAATCCGCCAACCGGCGGAGACATTGTTTGGTGGGTAGTTTGACTGGGGTGGTCGCCTCCAAAAGAGTAACGGAGGCTTTCAAAGGTACCCTCAGCACGCTTGGTAACCGTGCGCAGAGTGCAATGGCATAAGGGTGCTTGACTGTGAGACCAACAAGTCGATCAGGTACGAAAGTAGGACATAGTGATCCGGTGGTTCCGCATGGAAGGGCCATCGCTCAAAGGATAAAAGGTACGCCGGGGATAACAGGCTGATCACTCCCAAGAGCTCACATCGACGGAGTGGTTTGGCACCTCGATGTCGGCTCGTCACATCCTGGGGCTGGAGAAGGTCCCAAGGGTTCGGCTGTTCGCCGATTAAAGTGGCACGCGAGCTGGGTTCAGAACGTCGCGAGACAGTTCGGTCCCTATCTGTTGTGGGCGTTAGAAGTTTGAGAGCACCTGACTCTAGTACGAGAGGACCGAGTCGGACATACCTCTGGTGTACCTGTTGTAGCGCCAGCCGCATCGCAGGGTAGCTACGTATGGATGAGATAAGCGCTGAAAGCATCTAAGTGCGAAACTCAGCTCAAGATGAGACTTCTTTTAAGGGTCGTTGTAGACTACGACGTTGATAGGCCGCAGGTGTAAAGGCAGTAATGTCAAAGCCGAGCGGTACTAATTACCCGTAAACTTTCTTAAGTACAAAAACTTTTACTTTATCTTCCCACCCAATTCAAAGGGTTGATCTTCTTCCTTCATTGTCAAATTTTTGTATGATAATTGCAAAAATTAATTTATTGCTGGTGACTTAAGCGACGGTGTCCACCTCTTCCCATTCCGAACAGAGAAGTTAAGCCCGTCAGCGCCGATGATACTGCCTTTGCTGGTGGGAAAGTAGGTCGTCGCCATCTCTCTAACACTAAGGCTACCCCTAAAAGGGTAGCCTTTTGTGGTTTTATTCAATCTGGTGAAGCATCCTTCAGAATTATAATCTCCTTTCAGCCAGTCTTTCTTGACATTAAGTTGTCCAAACTAAATTAACAACACCAGAAAACATAATAGCTTAACTACCTACTACCTGCTCCTCCTCTCCGCCATCAACGGTTTTTATTATTTTTTAGTTTTTTGTGTTATTTGATAAATACATATTGTCATCTTTGTACTTCTTAGCGTACACAAACAATCATGAAAAACCTGTAATTACGCCATTATCGTCAATATCTATGAGTTCAGCAGAGGGTATTTGCGGCAGACCAGGCATGCGCATAATATTTCCGGTAATGGGTATTACAAAACCTGCACCGGTCGCAATTTCAATTCTACGCACAGTAACAATAAAATTTTTAGGCCGCCCCAGCAGCTTTGGGTTATCGGAAAGTGACTCCTGGGTTTTGGCAATGCAAACAGGCAACCCACTCAAACCTAAAGTTTCTATTGTTTTTAAATCTTTTTTGGCTTGTGGGGTATAGTCAATGGCACTCGCTCCGTAAATTTTTCTGGCTACAGTTTCAATTTTCTTTTCAATAGGCCACGACCATTCATACATGGGTGCAAATTTAGATACACACTCCCCGGCAACCTGAGCCACAATTCTTGCCAGATCCTCAGTGCCTGCTCCCCCTTTACCCCAAACATCAGCTACAGCGGCTTTAATTCCAAGCTCCTTACACCTGTGGAGTATGATGTTAAGCTCATCCTCGGTATCGGTGGCAAATTTATTTATAGCCACCACCGGACAGACATTAAATTTAAGCATGTTTTCTATATGCTTCTCCAGATTTGGCAGGCCTTCTTTTACTGCCTCAGGATTCGGCTCCTTCAGGTCTTTAACGGCTACTTCACCATGATATTTTAGTGCCCTTACTGTGGCAACCAACACCGCTGCCTGTGGTTCAATGCCTGCAGAAACACATTTGATGTCAAGAAATTTCTCCGCGCCCAGGTCAAATCCAAAGCCTGCTTCAGTGACCACATATTCCGATAACGACATTCCCATTTTAGTTGCCAGAACAGAATTTGTACCCTGGGCAATGTTTGCAAAAGGGCCGCCGTGTATGATGGCAGGATTGCCCTCCATGGTTTGCACCAGATTGGGCTTAACTGCATCTTTTAATAATGCAGCCATGGCACCCTGTGCTTTCAGATCGCGTGCGTATATGGGTTTCTTATCAAAAGTAAAGCCGACAAAAATATTTCCGACCCGCTCTTTCAGATCATGAAAATCTTCAGCTAGACATAAAATGGCCATGATTTCGGAAGCAGCTGTAATATTAAAGCCTGTTTCGCGGGGTATGCCTGAACTGGTTCCGCCCAAACCAACAATGATCTGGCGCAACGAACGGTCATTCATATCCATAGCTCTTTTCCAGTGCACTGTTCTTGGATCTATATTTAATGACCGCGTATTGCTCTGAATATTATTATCTATAAGTGCAGCCAGCAGATTATTTGCTTTTTCAATGGCCGAAAAATCACCAGTAAAATGGAAATTGATATCTTCCATTGGAATAACCTGTGAATAACCACCGCCGGTAGCACCACCCTTAATCCCGAACACCGGCCCCAGACTAGGCTCCCGGAGCACCACAGTAGTGGCTTTCCCTATCCGGTTGAGACCTTCGCACAAACCTATGGAAACCGTAGTTTTTCCTTCTCCGGCTGGTGTTGGCGATATGGCTGAAACAAGGATCAGCGTGCCCGGGTTGCTTTTAATTTTTTCATGATCAATAAGATGTAACGGTAGTTTGGCTTTATACTTTCCATACAGTTCAAGATCATCTGCATCAATTCCAAGCTTCCGGCCTATTTCAGTAATCGGTCGTATTTTAGCCTCCTGTGCAATCTGTAAATCAGTCTTTATCATAACAGTTAGATATTAAAGCAACTTCTTCAGTTGCTGGTTTCATCGTGGCAATAACACAAAGGTAACTTATTGCGGACTTGATTCCTAATAAATACACCCCAACGCAGCCTGATATTATCTTTAAAATTCAGAAACCACCAAACTAACTTCCCTTTTGAAATTTTAAATCAAATTTCCCTTTAAATATTTTGTATCGATTAACTATAACTAAATCAACTGATTATACCAACAGGCTTAGCACTTAATATTGAGGGTTCTTTTTGTATTATAAGCTTTATTAGATATCTTTGTAAAAAATTTTAAAATGAATTTTAGCAATTCATCTTTAAATAAATTATTTAATGCATTTAAACCAGCATTTAACGGAATAGGCATTGCTTTTAAAAGTGAACGTAATTTACGTTTTCACTCAATTGCCATGGGATGCGTTATAATATTCAGTTTTGTTCTTTCCATTTCAATCATTGAATGGATGATAGTTTTAATTCTTTTTGCACTGGTGATCGCCATGGAATTAATAAATACCTCAATTGAAAAACTATGCGATTTAATACAACCCGGCAAAAACGAACGAATCAGGATAATAAAGGACATATCGGCCGGTGCGGTATTATGGGTAGCCATTGTGGCTTTTATGGCCGGACTATTAATTTTTATTCCAAAGATATTTACTTTTTAACCACCTCCAAAAACCAGATATGATGCTTATCGCAGACAGCGGTTCAACAAAAACTCATTGGTGCATAGTTGATGCCAATGGGAAACGATTGATTCAGACATTGGGAATCAATCCTTATCAGATGAATAATAAAGCCATCCGTGAAGTTCTTGAGCGTGAACTTTATCCAAACTTGAATTCGGAAACCATTAAAGACATCCATTTTTATGGAGCCGGATGTTCTACTGAACAAAAGTGCAATTTGATTGATTCAGTGCTTCAGGCATTTTTTAAAAATGCAAACATTGAAATCCATCATGATCTTTTGGGGGCGGCGAGGGCACTCTGCGGTCATGAGCCAGGAATTGCCTGCATACTTGGTACGGGTTCAAATGCCTGTTATTACGATGGAAAGGAAATTAAAGAACAGATGAATTCCCTTGGTTTTGTTTTGGGAGATGAAGGAAGTGGCGCATACATGGGTAAAATATTTATCAGAGATTATTTCCAGAATGGCCTGCCCGCTGATCTTAAACAACTCTTCCATGAAGAATTCAACCCGTTGCTTGAAGATTTTCTGGATAAAATATACAACCATCCCCGACCAAACCGGTTTTTGGCCTCTTTTGGCCCATTTTTTCTGAAAAATATCGGCCACCCTTATGTCCATGAAATGGTAAGTAAGTCATTTGACGAATTCTTCTCAAAATATGTACTTAAATTTAAGCAAGCCAAAGGCAGCCAGGTTCATTTTCTGGGTTCTATTGCTTACCATTTCAGCGAAGTATTAAAAGCTTCGACAATAAAAGCGGGTTTGCAGCCAGGAAAAATATATGTTTCTCCTATACAAGGCCTTATTGATTATCATAAAAATTAATTTCAAATGAAAAAAGCCATTCATTTTTTTGGAATTTCTCTGATCTTTATCATACACAGCTTTTCTGCCGGTGCACAACAAGATACAAGAGTTGATTCCCTCAAAAAATATCTGAATGACGCCCGGGTTAAGTGGAATGTACCTGCGTTATCTGTCGGAATTATTCACAATGACTCCATAGTGCTTCTCGAAGGATTTGGGGAGCGGGAGATCGGTACAGGAAAGGCAGTAGACGGAAACACCTTATTTGCGGTTGCATCCAATACAAAAGCTTTTACTGCTACTGCTTTAGGCATACTTTCGGATGAAGGAAAGCTTAGATGGGACGATAAAGTTATCGATTACCTGCCCTGGTTCCGTTTATACGATCCCTATGTAACCGCAAACATGACCATTCGTGACCTGCTTACTCATCGCAGTGGTCTGGCCACATTCAGCGGAGATCTTATTTGGTATGGGAGTACACATTCACGTCAGGAAATAATTGAACGTGCAGCTTTTCTAAAACCTGTATATGGTTTTCGCTCAAACTATGGCTATTCAAATATCATGTATCTTGCCGCGGGTGAAATAATTAAAGTTGTTAGCGGGCAGCCCTGGGAAGATTTTGTACAACACCGGATACTGGATCCGCTTGGAATGGCAAATACACTAACGAGCACTACGCAACTTAAAGGGGTAACCAATGTTGCTATGCCTCATAATGATGTTGGAGATAATATCATCCAAATCAAATATCTGAATTGGGATAACATCGCTCCTGCCGGAGCATTAATCAGTTCATCGGCCGATATGCTGAAATGGCTAAAATTTCAGTTGCACCATGGCAAAATTAGTGATAGCACCCTGGTAAAAGCATCTACCATGCGCGAAATGCAGCATTCCCAGACCGTGATGAATGTATCTGCATTTTCAAAGAAATTTTGGCCATCCACGCATTTTAAAACTTACGGACTTGGTTGGTCGCTCATGGATTATCATGGCCGTAAGGTTATTTCACACTCAGGAGGTTACGATGGTATGATCTCTTTTTCTGCTTTTGTTCCAGAAGAAAACCTGGGTTTTGTGATACTTACCAATAAAAATTCGTCACTCTATTATCCCCTCTCATTTAAAATCCTTGATGTATTTCTTTCGCAGGATACAACCGACTGGAGTAATGATTTTTATGAGTTAATTACCCGCAATGAGGCTGCCGAAAAGCAGTCACGTGAAGAGGAGAAGTCAAAACGCATCAAAGGTACCTCCCCTACCCTGCCGCTTGAAGCTTATGCCGGTACCTATACCAGCGAAATTTATGGAGATGTTGTGGTGGAATTAAACAATAAGGAGTTAAGTCTCCGGTTTGTACCCACTCCCATGTTTCACAGTCCACTTATGCACTGGCAGTACAATACCTTCTTAATAAAATTCCCTGATGTTCCTTCATTACCGGAAGGTAAAGCCGCGTTTGTTCTGGATATGGATAGCAAAGTGCACCAATTGCTGATCGATGTTCCCAATCCTGACTTTGATTTTACTGAACTGAACTTCATTAAAAATAAATAATACCTATCCAGGAGCGAAAAAGAGTCAAGGTGTAATGCGATGAATCCGCCATATAATTCTGCGGGGCGTAATCAAAATACTGAACCCTAACAAGAGAAGACTGATTTACAATCAAAAACCGGATCGGTTTTTCTTTTACTGATTAGTGTGTTGTTACTCATCAGCCTTGAATGTCATTGATTCTGAATTGATACAATAGCGCAAACCGGTTGGTGGAGGGCCATCATTGAATACGTGCCCGAGATGACCGCCGCAGCGTGAACAAACTACTTCAGTACGAATCATCCCAAAGCTTCTATCCTTGTGTTCATCTATATTTTCCTTCTTCGAAGGCTCATAAAAGCTTGGCCATCCACATCCTGCATCAAACTTGCTTCCACTCCGGAACAATTCCAGGCCACAACCGGCACAATAATAGGTTCCTTTTACAAAAAACTGATCATACAGTCCGGTACCCGGCCGTTCAGTACCTTTTTCTCGTAATATCCTGTATTGCTCCTCTGTTAGTTCATTGCGCCACTCTTCATCAGTTTTAAAAATCTTTTCGGTTAATTTATTTTCGTTCGAAGTCATGGTATCGTTTTTAGAATTTTGAGCCCGGCAGGATATTATCATCGGAAACGATAATAACAACACTACGAGCATGTTTAAGGGAAATAATCTCATTTTTTTCATCATTGAATTTATGTCATTATTAACAATTTTCAAGCCACTTATGTTTGGCAGGTATTGGAAACACCTGTCACCAGATGAGATCAAAATCCTGATGGAGGCAGTTTGTAAAAACTGAAAAATATACCTGAGTTCCGGTAAAACCGGAGTAAAATGTCTTATTTTTTATTAAGACGAGACCTTCATCACTTATGAACAATCCTCTGTTGCCTTCTGCACCTGCCTGATAGAATTTTTACATAATTTATTGAATTTCGATTGATAATTATGCTTATATTTACCCTTCAATTCTGGTTACTATGGAATGGTTATGGATCACATTGGGTGTAGTTATTGCCATTGCGGGAATTGTTGGCTGTATTCTTCCTTTTATTCCCGGACCGCCGTTGAATTACATCGCCTTGCTTTTGCTGCACTTCACGATGGAGCCGCCTCCGTTTACAACAAAATTTCTGATGGTATGGCTGGCCATTACCGTTATTGTAACGCTGCTCGATTATTACGTACCTATCTGGGGAACACGAAAATATGGTGGAAGCAATGGCGGAGTCTGGGGCGCTGCCGCAGGATTGCTGCTTGGCTTAATTTTCTTTCCCCCTTTTGGTATGATTGCAGGCCCGTTTCTGGGAGCTGTGGTGGGTGAATTACTTACAGGAAAAAATTCATCCACAGCCCTGAAAGCCGGCTTTGGCTCTTTTGTGGGTTTTTTAGCCGGGGTAATAATGAAACTTGCAGTAAGTATTGCCCTCACGTACCACTTCTTCAAAGTTATCATTTAAAAAAGTCAGTGGCTTCCAAAGCTATTTTCAGGGTAAATTACATCTTCAAGAAACAATCCTCTGGCCGGCACTGATTCACCCGCATCACTGCGTGTACCTGAAATCAACAAGGCATGTAATTCCGATTCATTCAACCTGCCTTTGCCGGCTTCAATCAGCGTACCCACCATTGCCCTGACCATATTGCGCAGAAAACGGTTTGCCTTAACCTGATATATAATAAGGGTATCGGTTTCAACCAAAAATGATTCTATAATCCGGCATCTGTAATTTTCTGTCTGGGTATTCGATTTTGTAAAACAGGCAAAGTCAGTATATTCCTGGAAGATGGCAGCAGCCTTTCGCATATTTTCAATATCTAAAGTCAGGCCGGGATAATAGGCAAATTCGGTACTAAATGGGTCTTTTGTTTTTAAAATAAAATAGCGGTAAGTGCGCGAAATCGCTGAAAAGCGGGCATGAAAATCCCGGGAAACCCGATGAATTTTAAAAACTACGATATCCGCCGCCAAAATTCGATTTAAACGGTAAACCCATTGCTTAAGCTCATCATCATTGAGTCTGGCTTCAATACTAAAATGAGCGAAGAACCGGCGCGCATGTACCCCTGTATCTGTTCGTCCGGCACCTGTAACTCGAATTTGTATCCGGGAAAACTTATGTAAGGCATCTTCTAATCGCTGTTGCACAGTAATGGCATTGGGCTGAAATTGCCACCCATGGTATCCCCCGCCATTATAGGCCAGCTCAATACAGTATCTCCACTCTTGCATGCGACAAAATTAAGAAAATAACCTTTCTTCTGAAATTGAGGGTATATTGGTTATCGATGATGTTAATAAGTAGCAGATGGAGACTTACACTATTTCAGGATCTTCCTGTATCTTACGGTAAGTCAGAATGACACTCGCAATCTGGAGTGCGTGTTGCGTCTGTTAGCTTAAGCTATTGATCAATAAATCAAACGAATAACTATCATATAGATCAAAAATAATAGAAAGCTCAGACTAAACCACAGTGAGCAGATAAATTTAAAAGATTCATCGCTACGCTCTGATTGACAGACTATTACCTTATTTTCTCTATATGAAATAAAAGTAACCTTTGTAATACATTTTATTTAGAATGCATATAAATAGCACTTAAAATAAAAAAAACAACTTCTATTGTGAATCAATTAACAAAAGATTTGTATTTTTGAATTGAATTGTTAATCAATTCACAAGTCACACTCAGTTAAAAATATCATAAATCTAAAAACTGGAGGAATAATGTCAACTACACAATTGATGGTCAAGGATCTGGTTAAAAGAAATGGCCGGACCCGCAACAGCCTTATGCCGGTCTTACAAGGCATAGTTCAGGAAGAAAATTTTCTTTCTGAAGAAGCGATGCTGAGCGTCGCAGAGGAATTGGATATTTCTGTAGCAGAAGTTTACAGTACAGCTTCATTTTACACTTTTTTAGATACGGTTCCACGGGGGAAAAACATCATCCGGGTATGCAAAACCATTACCTGTCACATGAAGGGCAAAGATGAGATCATCAATGCATTGTCCAATGCGTTGAAAATAAAAGTCGGAGAAACTACCAGTGACAAACAGTTTACCTTACTTACAGCAAATTGTTTGGGTTGGTGTCATAAAGGGCCGGTTATGCTGATTAATGATGACATTTATCCGGATTTAACAGTGGAGAAGGCCCTGGACATCATAGGCGCCTATTCACAAAAGCCGAAATAATGTATTGAAGATTTACGCATTAAAACACACACAATCATGGAAAAGACATTAAAAAAAGTTGATATTATTTTCGAGATTGACAAAAGCTGTTCACCTCTGGCAGTTCTTGACAGAACTTTGCAAAGACCAGCCGATGAAATCATACTCGATCTGATTGACAGTGGGCTCAAAGGCCGGGGCGGGGCAGGGTTTCCCACTGGATTAAAATGGAAGTTTACCAGAAATGAAACCAGCGATGTTAAATATGTGATTTGCAATGCTGATGAGGGTGAACCGGGTACTTTTAAAGACAGGGAAATTCTGGATCGCGTTCCTGAAAAGATATTTGTAGGAATGACCATTTGTGCTTATGTAATTGGCGCAAGGGAAGGATACATCTACATGCGTGGGGAATACAACTTTCTGCTAAAATCGCTTCAAAAGAAACTGGATGATTTTAATGCGATGCTGACCGAAAAAGGGGTTGACTTCCAGATTTATTTTAAATCCGGATCAGGAGCTTATGTATGCGGTGAAGAAAGTGCTTTGTTTGAATCGATGGAAGGCAAGCGGGGTGAACCACGAAACAAGCCCCCCTACCCTACTGTTGCAGGGTATAACAACAAACCTACGGTGATCAATAATGTAGAAACCCTGGTATATACCACCATGATTTGTCATATGGGCCCTGAACGATTTAAGGAGCTGGGCACCACTGACTCCCGCGGATCGAAGGTCTTCTCCGTATCGGGCGATACTCCTATCCCGGGTATTTATGAGCTAGAATTGGGTATGCCGCTTCAGGATTTCATCAATGAGTTTGGCGATGGAGATGCCAAGGCCATTCAGGTGGGAGGAGCTTCCGGGCATTGTGTGCCGCGCAAAAAATTCAGCGATACCATTATCGGCTTTGAAGGTATTCCAACAGGTGGATCAATGATGGTTTTCAATAGTAGCCGGTCAATGTACAATGTATTGCATGACTATCTTGAATTTTTTACTGAAGAAAGCTGCGGTCAATGCACCCCGTGCAGGGTAGGCTGCCAGCAATTGCTTAAAGGTATCGAAGCCGTAAAAAAAGGCGACAAGCCACCTGCTTACCTCAACGATCTTAAAAAACTTACTGCTACCATGAAAATCGCAGCCAAATGCGGGCTGGGGCAATCGGTGGGTAACCCATTTAATTCTATCGTTGATAACTTTAAAGAGGAAATAATTTACTAAGTCCTAACCAGCGTGATCTGTGATGCATACACACTGCACAGGCACTCATAAAAAAGCAAGAAGTCATGAGCAAATATCAGGTAAATTTAAAAATCAACAATATGCCCATTGCGGTAGAAGAAGGTACTACCATTTTGGAAGCGGCACGTAAACTCAATTTTAGGATACCCACCTTGTGCCACCATCCGGATCTTTCGGTGGCCGGAAACTGCCGGGTTTGTGTGGTAGAGGTAAAAGGTGCCAAATTGCTGGCAGCCTCCTGTGCCACCCCAGTTTCTGAAGGCATGGAAGTACTCACCAACAGCGAAAAAGTGAGAATCGCCCGAAAGCATATTGTAGAATTATTGCTGTCAGAACACAATGCCGACTGTACCAAATGTTTTAAAAATGGCCATTGTGAACTTCAGGAAATTGCGAGCGAATATCGTATTGGTGAACATGTCTTTCTGGATTTGGTAAGGCCTGAAAGTAAAATTCAGGACATTTCCTCTCCGGCAATCATCAAAGATGACAGTAAATGTATCCGTTGCCAGCGCTGCGTAAGAACCTGCGAGGAAATCCAGGGTGTGGCCGCACTTGGAGTGATTAACAAAGGTGATCAGCAACGGATTTCTACCTTTTTGAACAAACCACTGAACGAAGTGGTATGCACCAATTGCGGGCAATGTATAAATCGCTGTCCAACAGGTGCATTAACTGAACGCAACTACATTGAGGAAGTATGGAATGCCATTTATGATCCTTCAAAATTTGTAGTTGTTCAAACGGCGCCGGCTACCCGGGTGGCTTTGGGTGAAGATCTTGATATAGATCCGGGAGCCAGGGTTACCGGCAAGATGGTATCAGCCCTCAAAAAACTGGGATTCAACAAAGTTCTGGATACTGATTTTGCTGCAGACCTTACCATCATGGAAGAAGGCACTGAATTACTAACCCGTTTGAAAAAAGCACTGGTTGACAAAGATGAAACTGTCAGACTACCAATGATGACCTCTTGTTCCCCTGGCTGGATCAAGTTTCAGGAACATATGTTCTCTGATATGCTGGATAATCTCTCCACCTGTAAATCGCCACAGCAAATGTTCGGAGCTGTAGCCAAAACCTATTATGCAGACAAAATCAATATTAAGGCACAGGATATGATTGTAGTATCCATTATGCCATGTACCGCAAAAAAATTCGAATGCGAACGTCCGGAAATGCGCGATAGCGGCTATCAGGATGTTGACTATGTACTAACCACCCGCGAGCTTGCCATGATGATAAAACAGGCAGGTATTGATTTTAACAAACTCGAAGAGGAGCATTACGACAGTATACTCGGTGAATCAACAGGCGCAGCAGTCATTTTTGGTGCAACAGGAGGAGTTATGGAAGCTGCCTTACGCACTGCTTATGAGATAGTAACCGGTAGAGAGGTACCTTTTACCAATCTTAACATTCAACCGGTCAGGGGAATGGAAGGGGTAAAAGAGGCTACCATTAAAATTAAAAATGTAAAGCCGGAATGGGCTTTTCTTGAAGGGGTAGATCTGAATGTTGCCATAGCTCATGGCCTGGGCAATGCACGGTTTTTAATGGATAAAGTCAACCGGGGAGAGACCAACTATCACTTTATTGAAATTATGGGATGCCCGGGTGGCTGTCTGGGTGGAGGTGGTCAGCCCATTCCTACTTCGCCGGAAATCAGACAAAAACGGGCAAATGCCATTTACAGTGAGGATGAACATATGACGATCAGGAAATCACATGAGAATCCTGAAATTACTGAGATCTATAAACAATTTCTTGGGCAACCCCTGAGTCATTTGTCTCATGAATTATTGCATACGCATTACAAGCCCAGAAAGCGGTACTAATTTGGAATCATTCCATATAGCAAAAGGTTGGAAAAGCTCCAACCTTTTGCTTTTAACTGTCATTATATCAAATATTTACTAAATACATTGTTATTTTATTAACACTGTTAAAAAAATAACAATAAACTTGTTTTATAATAAAATAAGCTCTATTTTTGCAGCAGATTAAAGCATCATTTTTACCTCGTAAAATTGACTTAAAACCGCCACATGAAAATTAAAGATATTGTTGAATTATTGAATGCAAGAGTAATTGTTGGTCAGGATCAGTTGGATTCCGAGGTAGGAATGGCTTTTTCATCGGATCTGATGAGTGATGTACTTACGGTTGAAACAGAAAACCTAATGTTAATAACGGGTTTGGCAAATGTGCAAACCATTCGTACTGCTGAAATGTCTGATATCAACAAAATTGTTTTTGTACGAAGGAAAAAAGTAAGTGACGATATGATCAGACTGGCTGATGAAAACGACATGATATTGATTGAGTGTGACTACTCCATGTTCAAGGCCAGTGGAATTCTTTACCAATCCGGTGTTAAACCGGTTTATTAAAGGCGATGGAGATGCACTTTGAATTTCAGGTGGAAGGTGGAAATTTTTCCAAAGCAGGTACTGCATCCAGTCAGTTAAAAAAGATTTTAAAACAACTGAATGTAGATTCCCGTGACATCAAAAGGGTGGTTGTAGCCCTTTATGAGGCTGAGGTCAATGTGGTTGCTCACGCCTACCAGGGTGTAATCATAATTGATATCGACACTGAAAAGATAAGAATCCGCATTGAAGATGAAGGGCCTGGGATTAAAGACATTGATCTGGCCATGCAACAGGGCTTTTCTACTGCTTCAGAACTGGTAAGGGAGATGGGGTTTGGAGCCGGCATGGGGCTGCCAAATATCAAAAACAACACCGACGAACTTACCGTTACTTCAGAGGTAGGCAAAGGTACAAATGTACATATGCTCATTAATTTTAGCATTTAAACAAATAAAACTGTGGAACAAAATAATTTTCATCATGCTTTAAAAATAAGAGAGGATCTGTGTATCGGATGCTCTCATTGCATGAATGTGTGTCCCACAGAAGCAATTAGAGTACGCCATGGCAAAGCCGTTTTATATGGTGACCGTTGTGTGGATTGCGGGGAGTGTTTCAGGGTTTGTCCGGTAAGTGCAATTATTATCGATCACGATGACTTTAATTTCATCTTCGATTACAAATACCGAATTGCTTTGGTTCCCGCTGTATTTACCGGCCAATTTCCTGAAGATGTTTCCCCTCAGCAAATCTTCAGCGTATTGCTCGACCTTGGATTTACCCACGTATACGAGGTAGAAAATGGCACAGCCCTGCTTCAGGAGGCCATGAATGAATATGCAGACAAACCAGGTATCAGCAAGCCGTTGATTTCAAGCTTTTGCCCTGCCATAGTAAGGCTGATTCAGGTGAAGTTTCCGGCATTGGTTGATAACATTCTGTTGCTTAAACCTCCCCTGGATATTTCAGCCCTGCACATTAGGGAGGAAATGCGAAGAAAAGGCATAACCAATGAAGAAGCTGGGATTTTTTACATTACACCCTGCGCTGCCAAAATAGCAGCCATTAAAGACCCTGTTGGTGAAGACAAATCGCCAATAAGCGGGGTAATCAATATGGATGTGCTTTTCAATAAAGTGTACCGCAAAGTTAAAACGCGAAACAATCAAAGTTGTTCTTTGCCGGTATACACTGATCTTCCTGCTACTGCGAGGTGCTGGGCACTTACCAATGGAGAAGCCCCGCTGGCCAAAGGCAGAACACTGGCCATTGACGAAATTAACAATGTGATTGACTTTCTTGAGAAACTCGAAGACGACGAAATCAACGATGTTGATTTTGTTGAACTCAGAGCGTGCGATGAAAGTTGTGCCGGCGGAGTGCTTACCGTGAGTAACCGTTTTTTAACGGCCGAACGGTTAAGGAACCATAAAACCACCACCCCTGAGCCTTCTGATAGTGAACACCCTGATGGCTTCAGGCACATCCGCGAAAATCACGCTGAAATCAGGAAGAACATTACAATTGAGGAGGTAAAGCCACGCTCTATAATGAAGCTGGACGATAATATTGCTGAGGCCATGCGCAAGATGGAAAAGGTGAACCGGATTATGCAGTTGCTTCCTATGGTCGATTGCGGTGTGTGCGGCGCCCCAAGCTGCCAGGCTTTGGCAAGAGATATTGCATTGAATCAGGCCAATTTACACGATTGTGTCTTTATTCAGAAAATATTAGAACAAAAAGGCGAACTCAGTCTGGAGGAAAGCATTAAGATTATGCAGGAAATCTGGGGGTTTGGCAAGACAAACAAATACAGGGATCTAAAAGGACTTTAAAATGAATGTAAAAGAGATTGCAGAAAAACTTAATTTAAAGGTACTCAGCGGAGCTTCCGGACTAAGCAACGAAATCAGCTTTGGTTATGCTTCTGACTTGCTGAGCGATGTGATGGGCAATGCCAAATCAGGTGAAGTCTGGATAACCTTACAGACACATAAAAATGTAATGGCCATTGCATCACTTAAGGATCTGGCTGCTGTGATTCTGGTGAGCGGCCTGCAACCCGAATCTGATATGGCAGCACAAAGTGATGAAGAAGGCATTCCTGTTCTTAGTTCTTCAGAAGATGCCTTTACCCTGATTGGAAAACTTTACGAACTGTTAAAAAAGTAATACAAGGATGAAGCTGTTCAAAGCCGATTTACATATACATTCCGTACTCTCTCCCTGCGCAAGTCTGGAGATGAGCCCGGGAAATATTGTGCAGGCTGCTCTGGATCAGCATCTCGATATTATAGGTATTACTGATCACAACTCAACACGTCAATGCCGGCAGGTGATTGAAGTTGCCCATAAAACGCAACTCAAGGTCTTTACAGGCGTTGAGATAACTACCCGCGAAGAGGTTCATTGTCTGGCCTTCTTCGAACATCTTGATGTTCTTGATGCTTTTCAGCAATACCTGGATGAACACTTGCCAAAAATAAAGAACAACCCTGATCTTTTCGGCTACCAGGTAGTGGTCGATGAGAATGAAAACATCGTTTATGAAGAGGATTTTCTGCTGATAACAGGTTTAAATAAAGGAATAAACGAGATTGAAAAAGAGGTACGTAAGTATGGCGGAATATTCATACCTGCCCACATTGATAAGCCAAAATACAGTTTGACCAGTCAATTGGGGTTCATTCCACCCGACTTAGCTGTGGATGCTTTTGAACTCTCGAGGCATACCCCGACAAAAAATTTCCTTGCTGTTTATCCTAACCTAAAAAACAGTACCTTTATAAGGAATTCTGACGCACACCAACCTGACCTCATTGGGACTTCCTTTACCTACTATCGTATGGATACACCCTGTTTTGATGAATTCAGGATGGCTTTACTGCACCAAAACGGAAGGGAGGTGATAGCTGCATGAAGGATCTTTCGCTGCATATACTCGACATTGTTCAAAACAGCATTTCTGCCGGGGCTTTGGAAATAAAGGTTAGCATTCTGGAGGATCAGGATAGAGATCAATACTCCATGGAAATCATTGACAATGGGCGGGGCATCAAGGCTGAGGATCTGGATAGAGTTACTGATCCATTTTTCACTTCACGTACCACACGAAAGGTGGGTATGGGATTGCCTCTGTTAAAGCAAAATGCCGAGCGCACCGGAGGCAGTTTGAGTATAAGTTCAACACCGGGGAAGGGTACAAGCATAAATGTTGTTTTTGGATGGAGCAATATTGACAGGCCCTCCATGGGAGATATAGGCAGCACCATGGCTTTGCTGATTTCATCCAATCCAGCAATTCGCTTCATCTATACCCACACCACGGCTTCGGGTAGTTTTAAACTGGATACAAATGAAGTGATTGAAATGCTTGATGGGTTGTCTATCACTTCGGCACCGGTTTACAATTTTTTGAAAGAAATGATCAACGAAAATCTGAGAGAAATCCAGTTTTCGTAGCAACATAACCAAAACCAATTTTAATTCTTAAACAACATGTCACACGTAAAATCACTGGCCGACCTGAGAAAACTCAAAGAAGATCTACAGGGTAAGATGAGCCTGAGAGAAAAAAGCAACCATCCTGAGAGCATGGTACAGGTTAAAGTAGCCATGGCCACCTGTGGTATTGCATCTGGAGCTAAACAGGTAATGGAATTTTTTATCAACGAGTTTGATAAACGGAATATTCAAGCTGTGGTAACTCAGACCGGCTGCATGGGTTATTGCTATGCGGAGCCTACTATTGAAGTAACTGTGCCCGGTCAGGAACCCATCGTTTTTGGCTATGTAGATACCAAAAAGGCCGATGAGATTATTGAAAAATACATTAAAAATGGTGAACTGGTTGAAGGCATTATTCCGGTTAAATATCAATCCATAGAAATCAACAAGGAGAATAAGTAATGGGAAAATACAACATGCACGTGCTGGTATGTGGTGGCACAGGTTGCCATGCATCGGAAAGCGAAACTCTACTTCAGAATTTGAAAACCGAAGTTCTTGAGCACGGTCTTGAAAATGAAGTACAGGTAATTGTAACCGGCTGCTTCGGGTTTTGCGAAAAAGGACCCATTGTAAAAATTATGCCGGACAACACCTTCTATACTGAAGTAACTCCTGACGATGCCCGGGTAATAGTAGAGGAACATTTAATTAAAGGCCGCAAGGTAAACCGCCTGCTCTATACCCATCCTGAGACCAAGGAAACAGTGGCAGACTCCAAGCATATGGATTTCTACAAGAAGCAATTGCGCATTGCTCTTAGAAATTGCGGATTCATTGACCCTGAAAATATTGAAGAATACATTGCCAGAGATGGCTACGAAGCTTTAGCCCGCTCCCTCAATGAACTGACACCCGAACAGGTGATTGAAATTATAAAGAAATCAGGACTCAGAGGTCGTGGTGGAGGCGGTTTCCCAACTGGCCTGAAATGGGAAATTACCAGAAAATCAGTTTCTGATATAAAATACGTGGTTTGTAATGCTGACGAGGGTGACCCGGGAGCATTTATGGATCGTTCCATTTTGGAAGGTGACCCGCATTCTGTCATCGAAGCCATGGCCATATGTGGTTATTGTATAGGATCTTCCATTGGACTGGTATATATCAGGGCAGAATACCCTCTGGCCATCGAAAGGCTTAAAACTGCCATTGCGCAAGCCCGTGATTATGGACTCTTGGGCGAGGATATATTTGGCAGTGGATTTAATTTCGACATTGAGCTTAGGTATGGTGCCGGAGCATTTGTATGTGGTGAAGAAACCGCACTGATTCATTCAATGGAAGGTTTACGTGGAGAACCCACCGTCAAACCACCATTTCCATCGGTTTCAGGATATTTTGGACAACCCACAAATGTAAATAATGTAGAGACCCTGGCCAATGTCCCCCCCATTATCAATCAGGGTCCAGAGTGGTTCTCAACTATAGGTAACGAAAAATCAAAAGGTACCAAAGTGTTTGCCCTTGCAGGCAAAATCAACAATGTTGGTTTGATTGAAGTACCTATGGGAACTACCCTTCGTGAGGTAATTTACGAAATAGGTGAAGGTATAAAAGATGGGAAAAAGTTCAAAGCGGTACAAACCGGGGGCCCCTCAGGTGGCTGCTTAACAGAAAAGCACCTGGATACACCCATTGATTATGAAAACCTGATTGCCTCCGGATCAATGATGGGTTCAGGCGGCATGATTGTAATGGATGAAGATGATTGTATGGTTTCAGTAGCCAAATTCTACCTGGAATTCACCGTTGAGGAATCGTGTGGTAAATGTACGCCCTGCCGTGTTGGAAACAAGCGTTTACATGAAATACTCGATAAAATCACTCAGGGCAATGGCACCCGCGAGGACCTTGACCGCCTTCGTAACCTGAGCCATGTAATTAAGGACACGGCTCTTTGTGGTCTGGGTCAGACCTCTCCCAATCCGGTGCTTTCAACCCTGGATAACTTCTGGGATGAATTCGTTGAACATGTGGTAGATAAAAAATGCCGGTCGGGCCAATGTAAAGCCCTGCTTCAATATGTAATTGTTCCTGAGAACTGCGTTGGATGTACTGCCTGTGCACGCAACTGTCCGGTTAATGCCATTTCTGGTGAACGGAAAGAAATACACCTCATTGATCAGTCCATCTGTATCAAATGTGGAGTTTGTATGGAAAAATGTAAATTTAATGCAGTGCTTGTAAAATAAAAAAAACTGTTTGAAAAATGGAAACCATTAAACTTAAAATAGACGGCAAGGATGTTACTACTACCAAGGGAACAACCATATTAAAAGCCGCAAAAGAATTTGGAATTCAAATACCTACCTTGTGTTACCTGCATCTGGAAGACTTGAATATTGAAAACAAACCCGCAGGTTGCCGCGTATGTGTTGTAGAGGTTGAAGGCAGGCGTAACCTGGCTCCGGCATGTGCAACTGAGTGCACGGACGGCATGGTGATAAACACCCACAATATCCGTGTACTGAATGCCCGCAAAACAGTACTTGAGCTCATCCTCTCTGATCACCCGACAGACTGTTTGGTTTGTGCCAAAAACGGCATCTGCGAATTGCAGACTATGGCACAGGAAATGGGCATTAGGGAGTTACATTACCAGGGTGAGCAATCACACTACCGTGAAGACACTTCTCCCGCCATTATCCGCGACGTAGACAAATGTATAATGTGCCGGCGTTGCGAAATGATGTGCAATGAAGTACAAACAGTAGGCGCACTTTCAGCCGTAAACCGTGGATTTATGTCGGTAGTTGCACCAGCCTTTGAAATGAACCTTGATCACAGTGTATGTACCTATTGTGGTCAGTGTGTGGCTGTATGCCCAACCGGGGCGCTAACCGAGGTAGATCATACCAATAATGTAATCCGGGCATTGGCTGATCCTACCAAGACCGTAATTGTACAAACAGCACCTGCTGTTCGCGCTGCTCTGGGCGAAGAGTTTGGTTTACCTGCAGGCACACTGGTTACCGGTAAATTAACCGCTGCGCTGCGCAGATTAGGTTTCAACTATGTTTTTGATACCGATTTTGCTGCCGACCTCACCATTATGGAAGAAGGCACAGAATTGCTCAACAGGCTTAACCGACACCTAAAGGGAGAAAAAGTTGCCCTGCCCATTCTTACTTCATGCTGCCCGGCCTGGGTTAACTTCTTTGAACATCAATTTCCCGACATGAGGGATATTCCTTCAACCGCGCGCAGCCCGCAGCAAATGTTCGGCGCTATAGCTAAAACTTATTTTGCTGATAAAATCCAGGTGAAGCGTGAAAACCTGGTCGTTGTTTCGGTAATGCCGTGTCTTGCAAAAAAATATGAATGTCAACGCGAAGAATTTGCTACTGATGGCAATCCGGATGTGGATTTTTCAATTTCAACCCGCGAATTGGCACATCTTATCAAGCAGTCAAACATTGATTTCATGTCATTACCCGATGAGGATTTTGACAACCCACTGGGCGAATCAACAGGAGCCGGGGTTATTTTTGGAACCACGGGTGGGGTTATTGAAGCTGCAGTGCGCACAGCATATGAAGTACAAACGGGTAAAAAGCTCGAAAACGTCGACTTTAAAGAGTTGCGGGGTATGGAATACATACGTGAAGCTACCATCGATTTCGACGGACTTCCCATCCGTATTGGTATCGCCCATGGACTTGGCAACGCCCGCGAATTATTGCAGGACATAAAAGATGGAAAATCGCACTTTCATGCAATAGAAATCATGGCCTGCCCGGGTGGTTGTATCGGCGGCGGTGGTCAGCCACTTCACCATGGTGATTCGTCAATAATTAAAGCAAGACAGAAAGCCATTTATGAGGAGGACAGGAATAAAGCCATCCGTAAATCGCATGAGAATCCCTATATTATTGAACTTTACGAAAAGTTTTTGGGCAAACCCATGAGCGATAAGGCACATCACCTGTTGCATACACATTACTTTGACAAAAGCAAGGAAATAACTGTTGAATAGGCTGATAAAGCGTTATTTACATCAAAAAAAAGAAAAAAATGGCAACTATAACATTACCGGCAAGCAAACTTGATCAACTTAAGGATGTTTGCAAATCGTTCAACAACGATAAAAAGGAACTCATCAATGTGCTTCATAAGGCACAGGGCATTTTTGGCTATTTACCTGCAGAAGTGCAGGAAATAATCGCCAGAGAACTGAACATTTCGGTAGCCCACGTTTATGGGGTAGTATCCTTTTATTCCTTCTTCACTATGCTTCCCAAAGGAGAGCATCCCATTTCAATTTGTCTGGGAACAGCCTGCTATGTTCGTGGAGCAGAAAAAGTAATTGATGAGTTCAAAAAGCACCTGCAGATTAAGGTGGGCGAAACCACTGCAGATGGTAAATTCTCATTGTCATGCCTTCGTTGTGTAGGTGCCTGTGGGCTGGCCCCCGTGGTGCTTGTCGGCGAAAAGGTTTATGGCCGAGTAGCTCCCGACGGTGTTAAAAAAATACTGGAGGAGTATACCTAACAGATAATAAAGTTCGTGTTTTGGTTTTAGGTTGAAGATGGCCGGGCTATTTGTCCGGTCATCTTTTTTTAGAGCACCTCCCCTATCTTTGATAAGAACTCAAGATTTAAGGTAAAACGAATCCTATCCTTTATCAAAGGACTTGTATCGTTAAGATTTTGAGTTACGAGCAGTGGCACGAATATTTCGAAAAAGGCGCCTAAACCGGTTTTTAGCCCTGCTTCAGCAAGGAATACGGGAGCATGTTTGTTACTATTTATTCCCTCAGGCATGAGCAAAATTGTCGCGAAGGGTTTTATATTCAGCGCTTTGATGTCCCATGGCAGGCTGGAACTCAAGGTAATGGAGAACATCCATGAAGGGTTAAAGACAGACAGATTTATTGGTGTAATGATGCTTCCTTCAGTAATACTGATTTGCCTGGAAAAAAAAGAGTCGCCAACATTGGAAAAGCGATCAAAAAAGGTACCTCCGAAAGTATAAAGTTCTTTACCACTGCGGGCTGAAGGACTTAAACCAAACAGCGGTTTTTTTTCAGAATCAAGGTGTAACTGTATTCCACTAAACAATCGCACATCAAGCCCCCTATTTTTTCCATAATAACTAAAGCGGTAGTTTGCTGTAACTGACAATTTTGAAAAAAAATTATTCCCTTCCGCAGCAAGCAAAATATTGTATGGATGAATATTTGAATGTCGTATAAATTCCATTCCGGCTGATACTATTGGTATCCAATTCGCTTTTTCTTCCTGTATGATCTGTTGCAGATCCGATACATATGCCAGAGAAACGAAATATCGGTACCTGTCTTTGACCAATGCCAGTCGGGGAATAAAGTTATAGACCAGTCCAAGATTTAAACGGTGATAATTCTGCTTACCCGGTGCACCAAACCGGCTTGCTTCAGCCCGGATTTCCACCTTTTTCCCTGGCTTTGGAGGCAGTATTGAAAAGTTTACATTTGTGTAACCCGTCAACGTAGATGTTTTAAAGGAATAAAATGGAAGTATTAAAAATTCAAACGGACGTGGAATGATAAAATAGTTCTGAAAACCAATCCCTGGCATAAAGCCGTTGATGCCGGTATAGTTGATGGCTGGGAAATAGATTAACAATCTTTCTTCCGGACGGCTTAAGGTAGCAATCAATTGCGTTTTCAGCGGATCACGCTTTTTAAAAATGCCTTTTTTGTATAAATTATTATTTAACCGGTTGGTTTCAATCATCTGGTGATATGGGTCAATAATAAACCGGTCAGCATCAGCGCCATCAACTGTAATCCATTTGCTGCCTTTGAAACCTTCAATCCAGGTCGTATTTATCAAAGAATCTTTTTTAAATTCACTCAGCAACACAGGGCCGTTAATCTGACCCGTATTTTTGAGTAAAATCCTACCGGAATCAAACCGCATTATGGTATAATCCAACCTTTTGGCAGAAGTCAATATCTCTCTAAAGAACCAGTCCAGATTTTTACCAGTAACCTGCGCGAAAGCCTGCTCTAAATCATCGGGTCCCGGATGTTTATTTTTCCATTGAGTAAAGTATAGATTTAATCCTTCAAAAAAAAGGGTATCACCAAGATATGCCCTTAAGTAATTAAAAGCATTTGCCCCTTTATTATAAATCATATTGTAATAGGCAACCTCATTGTAGGCATCAGCGGGCAGATTTAACGGCTGTTCCAGATTGTTATTCAATGCGTAAAGCCATTCCAGTTCCCCCATAAGGGAAATGGGAAGTTGATCCAGCTTAAAAAATCGTGCTGTTTTTTCTTCAAGTATATATTTGTCCCATAATTTTTTATCCGGATACAGGCTGGCAATGTAATGGCTTTCCAACGCACTCACCAGACTTTCATCCAAATAGGGATATTGACGTTCGTTAGTAGCCAATGCGCCATAAAACCAGGAATGAAGCAATTCGTGCACAGTTACCTGCTGCAAAGTGTAGTCATCATTAACAAATCCAATTACTGCTGCACCAGGGTACTCCATTCCTGAACCTGCTCCCAGTTCGCCCTGGACTAAAGTAAAATGTTCATAGGGATAATCGCCCAGATGGGTTGAGAAAAAAAGCATAGCTGACCTGATGTACTCAATTGAATGTTTCCACAATCCCGATTGCCGACTGGTAAACAGGGAAATAAGATATACTTTTTTCCCAGAGGGTACTAAATCAATACTGTCCATCATTACATGATACCGTTTATCGGCAAACCAGGCAAAATCATGGATGGTGGAGGCACTATACTTTATTGTTTTTAATTGAGCATCAGACTCAGGAATCTGTGGAACCGACAAGTCGGATTCTTTTTTCCAACTGGTGTCTGAAGCCAATGTATTTAAATAATCAGATTCATTTTTGCTCAAGAGGTTGCCGGTTGCCCCCACCTTATAATTAGAAGGGAGCGTAATGTTGACGATGTAGTTACCAAATTCAGCATAAAACTCACCCTGATCGAGGTATGGCATGGGATGCCAGCCCTGCGAATCATAAACCGCAGGTTTTGGGTACCATTGACTGATTTGATAAGATTGTCCCTTATGACCCATGCGGCTGATGCCCGCAGCAGGTATCTTTACGGTGAAAGGAATGCTAATTGTGATTTCATTGCCAGGAGCCAATCCGTAAGGAAGATAAACTTTGGCAATGTCGGTATGCTTTTCATCCAATGCCCACTTCAGACTATATTGTGACACAAAAAAACCTTCTACCTGGATATTTCCAACATTTGCGGAATCACTGAACAACTTTAATCTGCCCTGTTCACGTCTTAATTGGCGTGCAAGAGCAGTTTGATTGTCTGAATAGGCATTTGGATACAGATGAAAATAAATAAAATGCAGTGTATCGGGTGAATTATTTTTATAATTAAGACGGGCATTGGCTACAAGTTGATGATGAACATCATCCAGAATAACATCAATGGTATAGTTGGTTTCTTGCTGAAAATAATCCTGGCTAAAGGAAGATGAGGCATAAAAAAACAAAGCAAATCCGAAAATCAGATTTGCTTTGATTTTTTTAAATGGGAAAGAACAATTCACAGAATCTGGCTGCTTTAGAATCAGCAAAACAAACAGAGCTGCATTAAGTAAGCAGCAATATCAGAATGATGATCAAAACAAGTGTACCTGTACCAATAACAATGTATCCGCCATCTTTACGAATACTTTGTTTCATATCCTTCAACTCTTTACGCAGCTCAGCTCTTTCGTTTTTGGTGAGATTGCTTTTGTCCATATCACGGATTTCGTGAATACGTTCAACCATAACTTTTGCTTCATTTGCAGTGATCTGATGATCTCCACTTTTAGAATGAACAGCCGGCTTTTTAGTGTTAATCGTTGAAGCAGCATCGTTGGCCAAAGTTACTGTTGATCCGAATGCCAACATCAAAAGTGATATTAGAAAGAATACTCTTTTCATGATTAGGTGGTTTAGGTGAATATATGTAATTAAACGCTGATTGAACAAATGTATATACACTTTTTAACAAAAATTGTTCAATTTTGATCCAGCTACCCAAACAAAAAGCAGACCAGAATCGTACTTTTCAATTTGGCTGTCATTCAGAATTCAGTCACGTACATATGGGACGGGCCGGGACGAAGTGATGAATCTTTCCCATGAAGAAGTGTTTTAGCCGGTTTCTAATGAAATATTTTATACAAATTATTGTTTTCCGAGCACTTCTGAGACCAATTCTGCTGCTTCCTGAAGCAGGACAGCAGAATAGACCTTTAATCCGGATGATTCAATCAATTCTTTGGCTTCTTCGGCATTGGTTCCCTGTAATCGGACGATAATCGGAATATCAATGGTTCCAATGTTTCTATATGCATCCACAATACCCTGGGCTACACGGTCGCAGCGCACTATGCCGCCAAAAATATTGACCAGAATAATTTTCACGTTGGGATCTTTCAGAATAATGCGGAAAGCCTGTTCCACCCGTTCTGCATTGGCGGAACCACCCACATCAAGAAAATTAGCAGGTTCTCCACCGGCCAGCTTGATAATATCCATAGTGGCCATGGCCAGCCCGGCTCCATTAACCATACAGCCAACATTTCCGGAAAGTTTAACATAATTAAGATGATGCGCACCGGCTTCTACTTCAGCGGGGTCTTCTTCCGTTAAATCACGCATGGCCAGCAAATCAGGATGACGGAAGAGTGCATTTTGATCAAGCCGCATCTTACAATCTGCGGCCATAATCAGATTATCTGATGTTTTAAATACCGGATTAACTTCTATCATGGCTGCATCGCTACCCATATAGGCCTTGTATAAGCCGCGAACAAATCTGAGCATATTTTTAAATGCATCTCCATCAAGCTTAAGGTTATAAGCGATTTTGCGACACTGGAATTCCTGCAGTCCCACGCTGGTATCAATCTCTTCGGCAAAGATAAGTTCCGGTGTTTTCTCGGCAACTTCTTCAATATCCATGCCTCCTTCGGTAGAGTACATAATCATCACCCGGCTGGTAGCGCGATTGAGCAGCACACTCATATAAAACTCCTGAGGATCACTGATGCCGGGATAAAAAATATTTTGTTCAACCAGCACCTTATGTACTCGTTTACCTGCTTCACTGGTTTGAGGTGTAACCAGATCCATCCCGATAATCTGTGATGACTTCTCATAAACTTCATGCAATGAGTCGGCAATTTTAACACCACCTCCTTTGCCTCTCCCGCCAGCATGTATCTGAGCTTTTACTGCCCATCGTACTGATTGTGTTTGTTGTTGTATTTCCTCTGCTGCCTTAACAGCCTGTTCGGGAACTTCGGCTACTATGCCAACCGGCACAGGAACACCGTAGGATTTCAAAATCTGTTTTGCCTGAAATTCATGAAGATTCATAAGGTTTGATTTAAGTTTTTAAGAAAATTGCAAAAGAATGTTGCGTTTTCAAAAAATAAGTATATTTGTGCTGTTTCACACGCCATTAACAAACAAAGTGCTTCACAGTTCAAAATTTTATTAAATATTCATTTATTCAAGTTTTTTTTACCACCTTTTCTTTATATTTTTAACGCAACTAAAAACATATAGGGTGAATAGACTAATCCTTAAAAACAATATCCTCATTATGCTTATATTTTGCCTTGGTATGGGCAGAGGATATACACAAAACAATACAAGTACCAGATATGCCAGGATGATGCGCACTGCTGAGGCGCCACGCATTGATGGTTTTTTTTCCCTGGACGAATGGGAAGGTGCCTCGGTATTAACAGGCTTCAGGCAGCTTGAGCCGGTATCTAATGCCGACCCGAGTTTTGAAACAAATGTTTATATACTTTATGACGATCAGGGAATCTATTTGGCTGCCCGGCTGTTTGACCCCTCCCCCGACAGTATTGCCTGTCAGTTGGGACAACGTGACAACGGGAATTTGAATGCAGATTATTTTTCAATTGCATTTGACACCTATGACAATCAACAGGATGCTTTTTTCTTTATGGTATCAGCCTCAGGCGTTCAGGCTGATCAACGTTTTCAGGACCCTACTTATGATGCTGTATGGAAAAGTGCAGTCCGGATCAATGAAGAAGGATGGTTGGCTGAGATTTATATCCCTTATTCTGCATTGCGCTTCCCGAAGCTGGCCACTCAAACGTGGGGTTTTCAGGCCACGCGAACCATCAGACGATACCGTGAGGACAATGTATGGGCACTTGAAGAAAAAGGCGCATTAAACCCATTGATTTATTGGGGTAAACTAACAGATTTTAACGATCTGCAACCTCCGTTGCGACTTACACTTACTCCGTATATTTCCACCACCCTGCAACACAAAAACAACGAATTGCCCGACGATGAAGAATGGAGTATGGCCTACAATGGCGGTCTGGATCTCAAATACGGCATCAACGAAAGCTTTACGGTGGATATGATATTGCTGCCGGATTTCAGTCAGGTACAGTCGGACAAAATACAAAAGAATCTGACTGCCTATGAATTGATCTATGATGAAAAACGTACCTTTTTCAATGAGGGGACTGATCTTTTTCAGAAAGGTGACCTGTTTTATTCCAGACGCATCGGCCGCACTCCCCTGCTTTATTACAGTGTATACGATTCATTGCAACCTGGCGAAAATGTAAGTAACAATCCAGTTGCTGCGCGCTTATTGAATGCCGTTAAATTTTCGGGTCGCACTTCCGGCGGATTGGGTATAGGCATATTTAATGCCTTGACCGGCAATACGTGGGCAACAATTAAGGATTCAACGGGTAAAACCAGGACTATTCTCAGTGATCCGGTAACCAACTACAATATCGTGGTACTCGATCAGGCATTACCAAATAACTCGTCGGTGTATCTTATCAATACCAATGTTTCCCGGCCCGGTTCCTGGGATCATTCAAATGTTACCGGAACCGGAGTTTCCCTGAGTAATAAGACTAAAACTTATAAATTGAATGCCAGTATAGCCGTGTCCAAATGGTTTCCGGCTACCGGAGAAAAAATCTTCACCTATGGGAAACAGGAAATCGGCGAAAATTATGCCATTTCCTTTTTAAAGACACGGGGCAAATTTCAGTTCAGCGTATACTACAGCATTCTTGATAAAGATTTTAACATCAATGATTTGGGAATTAACCGGACCCGCAACAAAACCAACCGGGGATTTTATACCAGCTATCGTATATATGAGCCTTTTGCCATATTTCGCAACTTTTCGCAAAGTTTTGGCGTAGATCAAACCCGTACTTTCGATTCAAAGAAGAACATGGATACCGAGTTTTCATACAAGGGGAATACCACCTTTAACAATTATTTTACGATTTGGTGGGGAACAGAAGTATCCCCTTTTGACCGATACGACTTTTATGAACCCCGGGTTGCCAACAGGTATTTTCTAAAGCCGGGTTACTGGTCAGCAAATTTTGGGTTTTCTTCTGATTACCGTAAGAAATTTGCACTGGATGGCAGCATTGATTATTCCCGCGATTTCAATCAGATGGAATGGGGATGGATTGAATTAAGTCCGATTTACAGGGTCAACAATCGCCTTCATCTGAGCTTTGAATCAGGTTACGGTTTTAATCCGGGCGACCTTGGATATATCGGTCACAGTCCTCAAATTATATATTTTGGGCATCGGGATGTTACCACCTTTGAGAATACGCTGGCGGGCAATTATATGATCAGCAGGTTGATTTCAGTTCAGCTTATGGGTCGTCATTTCTGGCAGCAGGGTGAATATTCCGGATTTTATCAGTTAAATGATGATGGCAATCTTATTCAGGATCATGAATTGATCTATGATGCCAACTTCAATTATAATTATTTTAGCATTGATTTTATGCTTGGATGGGAGTTCGCACCCGGAAGTATGTTGAGCATTGTATGGAAAAATACCATTCAAACTGAAGATAAAAACTACAGCATTAATTTTAAAGACAACTTCAATGCTATGATCAAAGGACCTCAATTAAATATGTTCAGTTTAAAAGCGATATACCATCTCGATTATAACGAATTTGTTAAAAGAGAAAAGTAAAGTAATGTCATAATGCAGCACACCTCACCAACTGAACGGCCTAAGTCTTTTATCATTACCAATAAAAGGAGCTAAGAATGCAGGCCTCTGGAAATACCTGCCAGTACCCCGTTACAGAAGGTTATCTTTATTAGTAGGGAAATACTGATTTTTATGTATTTTAAATTAAGTTTTTCAGCAAATATTGCCTCGCTCACATTGACTTCATTCAGCAATACAAATATTTAATTTAAACCGATTACTTTTTCCAGTTTAAATGATTAACTTTTGTAGCACTGGCATAGCTTTTGCAAACAATCAGGATGTTTTATTCATCTCAAAAAAGTAAGATTATGTTCGCAACATTAAAGTTTCCCATCATGGGATACACCAAAATCAGACTCATCGTTAAAAACGGATACAAATGGCTGGCCGAATTGGTAGGTGCCGAGCTTGAGGTAGAAGTTTATGAAGATGATTTTGAGATTGACAATGCCTGAATTAAGGAAAAAATTAGAGCTGATATTTATCTGGCACATCAAAATAATGGTGCAACATACTATTGTATATAGTTAATATTTAGATTTCAAGAATCTATGCACTGTAAGGTCTGTTTTCTTCTTAATTGAATATTTATTTTACCTTTGCCTTCCTCTATTGCAGATAAAAATGATCAAGGCAAATAACCTCTGGAAGTCATATGGGAATTTAACGGTATTAAAAGGTGTATCCCTGCATATAAAAACCGCTGAGATTATAGCCATTACCGGAGCTTCCGGGGCTGGAAAGTCCACTTTACTCTATCTTTTAAGTTCTCTTGATCGTGCTGACAAGGGCGAAGTAATGGTTGATGGTGTAGATTTCAATCGCTTAAACGATAAAAAACTGGCTGATTTCCGGAATAAAAAAATTGGATTCGTATTCCAGTTCCATCATTTACTTCCTGAATTTACGGCACTGGAGAACATCTGTATTCCTGCCTACATCGCCGGGAAATCAAAACGGGAAGCCGAAAACAAAGCCAATGAACTGCTTGAATTTCTGAATCTGAATGATCGCAGCAGTCACAAGCCTTCAGAGCTTTCGGGTGGGGAGCAGCAAAGGGTAGCAGTTGCCAGAGCACTGATCAATAGTCCTGCGGTATTGATGGCCGATGAACCCTCAGGCAACCTGGATTCTGAAAATTCCAGGCAACTACACCAGTTGTTTTTTGATTTGCGGGCTTCCTTCCATCAAACCATAGTGATTGTTACACACAATGAGGAACTTGCAGCCTTGTCCGACAGAAGACTGTTTATGCAGGATGGACTTATATCAAACAGTAAAATCTGACACAGACCAAATAAAAGCGCCTCCCCGGCGTTATTCTTGTGTTATTTTATCAGAACCTTTAAAAATGAAATTGAATATTTTCAGGCTTTCCCGGCTTATTTTATGTCTTTTCCTAATTTTCCAGACAAATATCCCGGTTTTGGCACAGCATATTAATGCGGAGAAACTTCAGCAATTTGAGGACGCCATTCTTCGTGGTGAGGAATTACTCGGTGCAGGCAAGTATGCTGAAGCAAAAGCACAGTATCAGGCTGCTTTAAAAATCGATCCCACAGCACAATTTCCTAAGGATAAGCTTGCTCAGATTCGCAAGGTTTATATTGATCCGGAAGACGAGGCGCGATTTACCCAATTTATGCAAACCGGTACACAACGCATGGCAGAAAAAAGATATCCTGAGGCACTTAAAGCCTTTGAAGCTGCCATTGAAATCAAGCCGGAAGATAGAATAGCCCGTGAACAGATGTCGCAGGCATCGAAAGCTGCCATTGAACTGGCCGAACGTACCAAAAGCTATGAATCGCTGATTAAAAAAGCCGATGAGCTGTTAGCTGCCGGAAATACGGACGAAGCGCGGGAATCCTTTATTTCAGCCCGGGAACTTATGCCTGAACAAAGTTATCCCCAGCAAAAAATCAGAGAAATCGATGATAAAACTGCTGCTGAGCTTAAGCTCAAACAAGAGTATGAAGATGCGCTTGCAAAAGGCGATGAAGCCTATATGAACCGGGACTTTACGATGGCCCGGATTCATTACGGTGAGGCACTTAAACTAAAGCCAGGTGAAAGTTATCCGACAAGTATGCTGGAACGTGTTTCAGCCAGCAGCAAGCAGGCGCAAAATCAGCAACAGCTTTATGAGCAGACCATAACCGGAGCCGACCGGTTGATGAACAGCGGAGATCATCAAGGGGCACTCAGCGCCTATGAAAGTGCGGCAAAGCTGCAGCCAGATGAAAAATATCCGCAGCAACAAATCGAAAAAATCCATGGACTGCTCCAACAAAAAGAGCACCTCGAAAAAGATTATCAACGCGCCATTGCGGAGGGTGACCGACTCCTCGCATCAGAAAATTGGATAGAGGCGCGGTCAGAGTTCCAGCAGGCGAATAATCTTAAGCCAGCAGAGGCTTATCCCAGACAAAAAATTGAAGAAATTGCTCAGACCCTGCTTGCATTAAAAGAAGCGGAACGCGATAAATCTTATCGTGAATCCCTGAATGAAGGCGAAAGATTGCTTGCTGAAGAAAACCTGTTGGAAGCCCTTCATGCATTTGAAGAGGCCCGACAACTGAAACCCGAAGAAACACGTCCGGCTGAACGCATAAAGGAAATCAACAACCTGCTGGCTGATCAACAAGCTTTACTGGAAGCATATAATCAAACCATTGCCGCAGCCGACCAGCACTTTTCCACCCATAACTACCAGGCTGCAAAAGAGGCATATGACCGGGCACTCGACCTTCGGAAAGGAGATGATTATGCTACTGCTCAAATCTCAAAAACTGAGTCAATATTAAGAGAACTGAAGCTGAGAGAAGATGAATATCAGGGTTTAATTGAAGCAGGTGATCTAAGTTTTTCGAAAAACCTATGGAATGAGGCGAAACAAAATTACCTTTCAGCTTCACAGATTTTTCCTGATCGGGAACATCCGAAGAATAAGTTAAAAGAAATTGAAAATCAACTGAATGAATTGCGTTCAATGGAGGAGCTTTATGTCGGGTTAATCACTGATGCAGATGCCCGGTATGCTGCCACAGATTATGAAGAAGCTGCCGCCGGCTACCGTCAGGCATTGGAGCTAAAGCCACAGGAAATACACCCCAGGCAGCAACTGGCCATTATTGAGCAGGTACTTAAAGAAAAAGCTGCTCAGCAACAGGCCTATCAAAACGAGATTGACCGGGCCGATGAGTTTTACGAGGGAGGAAATTACCAGGAAGCCCTTAGCGCTTATGCAGCGGCCATTAAAATAATACCTGATAAACAGCATCCCACCGACCGCATGTTACGCATCAACAAGATTTTAGAAGATCGTAAATCGCTGGAAGAAAACTACACCAGATATATAGTGGAAGGTGATAAGGCATTTGCCAACAAGCAATACAGTCAGGCAAAACCGGCATATGAACAGGCACTTGATCTTAAGCCAGGTGAAAAGCATCCCATAAATCAAATTCAATTGATAGAAAAGGCACTTATTGCTGAGCAAGCCTTAAACGACAGTTATCAGCAAGCCATTGAGGCAGCCGATCGCCTTTTTAATGCAGGCAGTTACACTGATGCGAGCCGGCAGTATGACGGCGCCCTTGAACTTAAACCCGGAGAAACCTATCCCCGTGAGCAAAAGCAGCGCATTGAACAACTACTTGCAGACCGGGAGCAGCTTGAAAAAGATTATGCTTTCATTCTGGCCGAAGCAGACAGACTGTTTGAAACAAAAAATTATGTATTGGCACTTGAGAAATATAAACAATTGCTGCAACTGAAACCCGGATCGGCTCAACCTACAGAAAGAATAGCCGCCATCGGGAAACTACTGGGTGAACAGCAAGCTCTTGAACAGCAATATGAATCTGCCATTGCTCAGGGCGATGCATATTTGGATAAAAACCAATGGGATGAAGCCATCACAGCTTATAAGCAGGCCAAATCAATTAAGCCTTCAGAACAATATCCTGAAAATCAGTTGAACCGCATTGCTCAATTGAGAGAAATCGAACAGAGCAAGGCAACCGCCTATGCCGCTGCCATAAAAAGTGGTGATGCATCTTACGAATCCAAAGCCTATGAGGAAGCTTTAAAAGCCTATCAGAAAGCATTGGAAAATAAACCAGATGCTGACCATCCGGCTAATCGGATAGAGGAAATAAATATACTGTTGCAGGAACAAAAACAATTGGCTGATAAGGATTACAATGAGGCCATTGAAAGGGCAGACCGGCTTTTTGCTGAGAAAGATTACAATACTGCGGTGCGCTTTTATGAAAGTGCCTCCGCCTTAAAGCCTGCCGAAAATTACCCCAAAGAAAAACTTTTATCCATACGAACCTTACTTCAGGAACGATCGCGTAACCAGATGGAAGCCTACAATAAACTCATAATGAACGCTGACCGCCTGTATCAGGATAAAATTTTCGACCAGGCCATAGATGCTTATCTCGAAGCTGGCCTGGCCAAACCCGATGAATCGTATCCTTCGACCATGATTGCCAAAATCCGGAAATATCTGGATGATCATGCCATGGTTAATCTGGTGAGCAGTCCCGTAACTATAGAATCGGGAGATGAGAAAAAGTTCAGTTTTACTCCCATTGAAATGCGTCTGCGAAAGAACAATTATGTTTCCATAGTTGCACGAAAAACCAGCGAAGCTGACCCTAAAGTGTACGTGAACTATGGCAGAAGCGCACAGAAAAACGGAGGAATTGTTTTACGCACTATTACCAGTGACGAAAATGGCGACTTTTTGGTCAGGGTAAGCATACAAGACCGCTGGTACCGGGAAGACAACAACTGGATAGCCATTTATTCTGAAGGTGGCAGCATTGAGATTTCCAGGATGCAGATTGCCCAGGGCGACTGATTTTTACCATCCCGATCAGTAGATAGTCACTGGAAGGAACAGGAATCCTCTAAATCTATTACTTTGTGTATGATATATCCCTAATGGGAACAAAAAAATGCTGACATTTGCATTCCAATCGCACACAATATAATGCAGGTTTATGGAGAGCTATTTTGAAACTTTCAGAAAGAATACTGTTGGTCACGACCTGGAATATGAAACGCCCTATGGTCGTCAAAAATTGATATATGCCGACTGGATTGCCAGCGGAAGACTTTACCGGCCAATAGAAGACCGGCTCACCAACGACATCGGCCCTTTTATCGGCAACACACATACCGAAACCAGTGAAACAGGCACCTCTATGACCCGTGCCTATCATGAGGCACACAACCGCATTAAGAAACATGTGAATGCCGGGCCGCAAGATGTTATCATCACCGCAGGCTTTGGTATGACGGGAGTTATTGTGAAATTTCAGCGCATGATGGGTTTGAAGATGTGCGGACAACTAAATGATTCCAGGTGTTTTAAGGAGAAAGATAAACCCGTCGTCTTTGTCACCCATATGGAGCACCACAGCAACCATACTTCCTGGTTTGAAACCATGTCGGATGTTGTTGTTTTGCCTCCCGGGAAGGACTTATTGGTTGATCCGGAAGAATTGAGAAAGCAGCTTGAGAATTACAAGGATCGCCCGCTTAAACTTGGTTCTTTTACTGCCTGTTCCAATGTTACCGGTATTCATACTCCATACTATGAACTTGCCAGAATTATGCATGAATATAATGGTTTCTGTTTTATTGATTTTGCTGCTTCTGCACCCTATGCACCTATCGATATGCATCCTGAAGATCCTATGGAGAAGTTGGATGCCATACTTTTTTCTCCGCACAAATTTCTTGGAGGGCCCGGATCTTCCGGGGTATTGGTATTTGACCGTTCCATGTACAATAGCCGCACTCCCGATCAACCGGGCGGAGGCACGGTGGACTGGACCAACCCCTGGGGAGAATATAAATATGTAGATGACATTGAATTGCGTGAAGATGGCGGTACTCCGGGGTTTATGCAATGCATACGCACCGCGCTTTGTATTGAAATAAAAGAAAAAATGGGGGTGAAAAACATAGCCCAACGCGAAGAACAATTGCTTGAAAAGGCCTTTGCAGGACTGGATAAAATACCGTCCATTAAAATACTTGCAAACAATCAAAGGAAAAGGCTGGGTGTTATCTCATTTTATTATGATGATATCCACTTCAATCTGGCCGTTAAGCTACTAAGTGACCGTTATGGCATTCAGGTGCGTGGAGGCTGTGCCTGTGCCGGCACCTATGGTCATTATCTGCTGGATGTAAGCCACGAACACTCCAAATCAATCACCGACCTGATCAATCATGGTGATTTATCGCAAAAGCCCGGATGGATAAGACTCTCTCTGCATCCTACCATGACCGACCAGGAACTTGATTTCATCCTGAATGCCCTGGAAGAAATTAGTATTCACCACAAGCAATGGGAAAAAGATTATATTTATAATAAGCATACCAATGAATTTAAGCACTTTTCCGATAATTGTCAGATCGCAGACAGGGTGAATGAATGGTTTAGGATGTAGGATTGCGGATTGCAGATGTGTCCTGCATTCCTTACTTACGGGGTTAGAGGCTAGAGGTTAGAAGTTAGAAGTTAGAAGTTAGAGGTTGGAGGTTAGAAGTTAGAAATTCTCTCT
>SWCF01004150.1_pt1 | contig 57792 bp, 58 predicted proteins | sample 4690081 | NCBI WGS metagenome assembly SWCF01 (sample SAMN10267280, study PRJNA491770) | bioreactor metagenome | isolation source: DHS bioreactor inoculated with | place: Japan: off Shimokita Peninsula
TTCCCGGCTCTCTGAAATTTTTTCTACAAATTCAGGGTCATACACATCCTTAGATATAGTAAAATCAACATTAAGTGCATTCATAGTAGATTATTTTATCCTTTTGTGAAATACCATCTTTACAAGAAAATTAACCGCAATAAAAACGACCGCCCATAACGAAAGGTCAATAAGTAGTTTGATATTCAGTAAGCCTTCATCAAAATTATAATAAAACCCTGTTAATTTGTACACTATTTTCACAATGATGTATGTGATTATTATTGAAATAGTTATAACATAACCAGTTCTTTTAGCCTGCGACTTTCCCATTTTTATAAAGTTTAAGTTTAAGAATCAATGAATTAATTCGTTAGGGTAATTTCCGGCAACTTTGGCACCAACAATCAAATATACATCATTTCCCGGTTGCAAACGCTGCAAGCGCGCGTAATCCAACAGCACACGCTTCATTTGCAGCACGTATTGCAAGCCATTTTGATTTATAGGTGAGCCATATTTCTGCTAATATTGTATTACCTGGTGCTGTTCTTTTTAAGATACAATTCCTGCACCGTTACGATTACAAGGACAAGCAGTGGTGTTGCCAATATCAGCCCCCAACCTCCGGTTAGTACGCCCATAATCAACTGCGAAATGATAATGAGTGCCAGGGGAGTATTTATAAGTTTTTTCTGCACAAGAGGCGTTATAAAATTGCTTTCGAGGAACTGAACTAAAATATAGAGGCCGGTAACCATGGCCGCTGTTAAAGGGCTTTGCATTAACGCTACCAATACAGCAGGAATTAATGAAATAAGAGGCCCAAAATTGGGTACAAAACTTATGAGTCCGGCAAATAAAGCCAAAACCAGCCACAGGGGCATACCTATGATGGCCAAACCAATGGCGGTTAACACAAACACTACAAACATCGCAAACAACTTACCCTTGAGCCAGTTAAACAACTGACTATTCATTTTACCGCTTATCTGCCGTGCTTTGTCCTGTCCTTTTTTGGGTATAAGCTGTATCAGCCCATTGACATAGGTGTCGGGCGAAACGGTGAAGAAAATACCGATGAAAAGTATCACATATACATCGCCAAGAATACCGAAAGTAGATTTAAAAAACTGGCCTAAAAAACCCTGCGCCTTGTCCATGGAGTCTTTTGAGGTTGCCCTTTCAATAAACTTCTGTCCAATGGAACTATCATTCAATCTGTCCCTTACATTTTCTATTGTTTTGGGCAAGGTATCAATAAGCTCAGCAGCCTGGGCCTGGACTTTTGCGCCGATCAACAAAAACAGCCCCGCAACAATTAATAAGGTACCTATAATAGAAATAGCCACACTAAGGCCTTCATTCCAGGATGTTTTTTTTTGAATAAAACTGCTTATACCTCTAAAAAAAACGGCAATAAGCGTACCGGCAAATACCAATAAAAAAACACTGAAGGTTGCCTTGAATATTAGCAGCAGAACGGCTGTAAAAGCCACTATACCGGTAGTTATCCATATTTTATGTCTGAATGTAGTCAGGTTATCGTCGTTTTTCTGTTGCTTGTTTTGTTCCATTAACTAAAGATTAAATGGCTGAATACGCAATGGTCTTAAACATATGAATCAGACCATAACCGATGAATAATATTAAAACTATCCACATGCTTATATTGTTTATGCATTGTTTAAACGCGCTGCACAGGAGTGATCCCCGTTTGCTCGCGCTGCAAGCGCGCAATCCAGGCTGCAGGCGCGCGAAATATTGCTTTTTACTTAAGACTTCAAAATAAATTTTATTACGTTAAATAAATTTTCAGTTTAATGTATTAAAGCAATTGACATTTAATATTTTAAAATAAGCAAGGATTAAGTTTTCATATCACTCATTATCAATCTAATACAAACCATAAATGCATTTAAACGAACAACACAGTAAGCAATATTAATTTAGACTTATTATAAAATACGGTTCGGCATAAAACGAACACACTTTTCAGCATAATTATTTAGTAACTTTACTTGTAAATTCTAAAAACTGATTTTCATGAAGAAGGGCCAAATGAAAACCGTTTTATTGATTGTTGGAATTTTTTTATTTTCGACCATCAAAGCCGATGAAGGAGAACAACTTTTCAAGAAAACCTGTACTGCCTGCCACACCATCGGCAAAGGCCGGTTAGTCGGGCCTGACTTGTTAAACATCAATGAAAAGCAAAGCCAGGATTGGCTGATTGCTTTCATACAGTCGTCCACTCAGTTAATTGAAAGTGGAGACAAGGATGCACAAGCTATTTACGAGGAATACAACCGTATTCTTATGCCCGACAACCCTTATACAGATGCACAGGTTATTGCTATTTTAAATTACATCCGGCAGCAAAGTAAAGCGGCCGCTGGGGGAGAGCAAAGTGCACCGGTAGAAGATATATTGAGCGGTACCACTTCCGAAAACATCAACACGGGAATGAACCTTTTTACCGGTAAACAAAAATTTAAAAATGGTGGCTCTACCTGCATTTCCTGCCATAATGTTCAGGACGAAAGAATTTTCAGCAGTGGAACCTTAGCCCTTGACCTCAGCCAGTCCTACGCAAACATGGGCAGTGCCGGAGTTTCAGCCATTATTGCCAATCCGCCCTTTCCGGTAATGAATATGGCTTTCAAAAATCATCCGCTCACAAGCGAAGAGGTTGTAAATCTTACCGCCTACTTAAAATCGGTAAGTGACAAAAGGGTACATCAGGCTTCCGCCGATTTCAGCCTCTATTTTGTCCTTGCCGGATTGTTTGTTTTCATTTCGATGATGCTGATCATTCTGGTATTGTATTTTGACCGAAAAAGATTAGCTGTAAACCACGAAATCTTTAAACGTCAGACAAAAGTCGTTAACTAAGCTAACAAATGTCATATGAGTTGGATTAAAGATTTGATTTCACCGAAAACCCGGCAGTGGGAAGAGTTTTACAGAAACAGGCACCAACACGACAAAGTGGTCAGAAGCACGCATGGCGTGAACTGTACCGGTGGTTGCAGTTGGAACATTCATGTGAAAGATGGTATCGTGGTTTGGGAAACCCAGGCCCTTGATTATCCCCTGCTCGAAAAATCCCTGCCCCCATATGAGCCACGGGGTTGCCAGCGTGGCATTTCATTCTCATGGTATTTATACAACCCCATCCGGGTAAAATATCCAATGATACGGGGCGCTTTGCTGGATGCCTTCAAAGAAGAAAAAGCAAAAACCGGCGATGCGCTGCAAGCCTGGGAAAACATCCAAAATCATCCTGAAACCAGAAAACGATATCAGACTGCCAGAGGTAAAGGTGGTTTCAGAAGAGTGAAATGGGATGAAGTCTTAGAAATTATAGCTGCTTCAAACATTTATACCACCAAAAAATATGGGCCTGACAGGCTGGTCGGTTTCTCGCCCATCCCTGCCATGTCGATGGTTAGCTTTGCAGCGGGTGCCCGCTTTTTGCAGTTGATGGGAGGCGTAAAACTTAGTTTTTACGATTGGTACTGTGACTTACCCAGCTCATTTCCCGAAATATGGGGCGAACAAACCGATGTGGCCGAAAGCGCCGATTGGTACAATTCAAAGTTTATTGCCTGTATGGGCGCAAACCTCGGCATGACCCGTACGCCCGATGTGCATTTCTTTTCAGAAGCCAGACACAACGGATCCAAAACCGTGGTATTCTCGCCCGATTTTAGCATGGTGGCTAAATATGCCGATAAATGGGTGCCGGTTCACGCCGGTCAGGATGGTGCATTCTGGATGGCGGTAGTCCATGTGATTTTAAAAGAGTACCATCATGAGAAGCAAGTCCCTTATTTTATCGATTACACAAAAAAGTACACCGACAGCCCCTTCCTTGTTGAGCTTATTGAACAGGATGGAAAACTGGTTCCCGGACAAATGTTGAGGGCCGGAAGAGTGGAGAAGTACAAAGACATTGAAAATGGTGAATGGAAGTTTCTGAATATTGACTCAAATACCGGTGAACTGGTATGCCCGGGGGGAAGCTCAGGACACCGCTGGGGAAGCAAAGAGGGTAACTGGAACCTAAAATCAGAAGATGCAGAAACCGGTCAGGCTTACGATCCGGTTTTAACACTGCTGAACAGAAATGACGAAGTTCTGCAAGTTGATTTTATAGAATACGGAAAAGACCTCGTCGCCAAAAGAGGCGTACCTGTAAGATACATAGAAACCATGGACGGCACCGTTAAGGTAACCACTGTTTATGATCTTATTATGGCGCAATATGGTGTTGACCGCGGATTGGGTGGCGAATATCCTGTTTCCTATGATGACAAATCTGCAGCTTACACACCGGCATGGCAGGAGATATTCACCGGAATTGGCCCAAAAACAGTGCTTCAGTTTGCACGTGAATGGAGCAGAACTGCCCAGGTGACCAATGGGAAATGCAGCATCATTATTGGAGCAGGTGTAAACCATTGGTACCACAGCAACCTTATTTATCGTGCCGGAACCATGGCCCTGATGCTTACCGGTTGCGTAGGCGTAAATGGTGGCGGAATGAACCATTATGTGGGTCAGGAAAAACTGGCACCATTTGATTCATGGAGTTCAATTATGACCGGTAAAGACTGGCAGGGCCCTCCGCGACTACAACAGTCGCCCATTTGGCACTACATCAATTCTGACCAATGGCGATACGATGTCAACCATTCTGATTACAATACCGTTCCAAAAAATGAGTTGTCGCAACTGCATGCTGCCGATATGATTGTAAAATCGGTTCGCAATGGTTGGATGCCTTTTTATCCGCAATACAACAAAAATAATTTCGAAATTGTAAAAGAGGCTGAAAATGCCGGTGCAAAAACGGATGACGAGATTAAAAGATATGTAATTGAAAAGCTGAAAACCAAGGAGTTGGTACATGCCGTTGCAGAGCCGGACGAAGAAATCAACTTTCCCAGGGTATGGTATATCTGGCGGGGCAATGCCATTGGCTCAAGCGCCAAAGGTCATGAATATTTTTTAAAACATTATCTGGGCACACATACCAACACGATTGCCGATGAGATAGCCGATCAGTTTGTAAAGGATGTAAAATGGCGCAGCGAAAGCCCTAAAGGGAAAATGGACTTAATCGTTAACCTGAATTTCAGGATGGATACCTCGGCACTATATTCCGATATCCTTCTTCCGGCTGCATCCTGGTACGAAAAAACCGATCTGAACACTACCGACATGCACTCCTTTATCCATCCGCTGGCTGCAGCCATTGATCCGGTCTGGGAGTCGAAAAGCGATTGGGTTATATTCCGCGAAATTGCAAGGGTAACCAGTGAATTGGCCAAAATCCATTTCAACCAACCCATAAAAGATATTGTGAATACACCTATAGATCACGACACGGCAGGCGAGATTTCACAACGCAGCATAAAGGATTGGAGTAAGGGAGAATGTGAACCCATTCCGGGTAAAACCATGCACAACATCACTGTGGTAGAAAGAGATTATACCAAAATCTATGAAAGGTACATCAGTTTGGGCCCCAAAATGAAAACCGGGCTGGGTGCACACGGAAACAGTTACGATTCTACCGATTTTTACGAACAAATGCTAAAGGATCGCAATCATATCCGAAAAATTGACGGGGTTGAATACCCCTCCATTTATGAAGATGAAGAAGCAGCCAATGCAGTGCTCCACCTTTCGAGCGTAACCAATGGCGAATTGGCGCACAGGGCCTACAAACGTGCAGAAAAGAAAACAGGTTTAACGCTTTGCGACCTGGCTGAGGGAAGCAGGAATGTAAGAATGAATTTTAAAGACCTGCAGGCCCGGCCCCTGCGCTATCTGAATTCACCCATATGGTCGGGATTGATGAACGATGGCAGAGCCTATTCTGCTTATACTTATAACATTGAACGTCTTGTTCCCTGGCGTACCCTTACAGGAAGGCAGCATTTTTATCTTGACCACGAAGGGTACATAAAATTTGGAGAACATCTGCCAACCTATAAGCCCTCACCACGACCAGAGGCTTATGGCGAATTAAAAAAATCAGTAGCTACAGGAAAAGCAAAAATGCTTAACGTGCTTACGCCTCACGGGAAATGGCATATTCACTCCACCTATGGCGATACGGTGCGCATGCTTGCACTTTCCAGAGGGATGGAGCCTTGCTGGTTGAGTGAGGAAGATGCCGCTGAAATGGGAATAAAAGACAACGACTGGGTAGAAGTTTTTAATGACAATGGAGTGTATTCCACCAGAGCATGTGTAAGCTCAAGAATTCCCAAAGGTGTTTGCATTGTATATCATGCAGTTGACCGAACATATTCGGTTCCAAAATCGCAAATAAGAGGTGGAAAGCGTTCGGGCATGAACAATAGCTTTACACGCATTCATCTGAAGCCAAACCTGATGACTGGTGGTTATGGCCAGTTCACTTATCATATGAATTACTGGGGGCCAGTTGGTGTAAACCGCGACACTTTTGCATTGGTTCAGAAAATGGACAAGGTTGAATTTTAAAAAACACAAAACCATGGATGTAAGATCACAAATTTCAATGGTATTTCACCTCGATAAATGCATAGGATGCCACACTTGTTCTATTGCATGTAAAAATATATGGACGGATCGCAAAGGTGCCGAGTATATGTGGTGGAACAATGTGGAAACCAAACCGGGAACAGGTTATCCAAGCAAATGGGAAGACCAGGATATTTATAAAGGTGGGTGGGAAGTAAGAGGGAAAAATCTTTCATTAAGAGGTGCCGGCAAATTTAAAGGATTAAAAAATTTGTTTCACAATCCATCTCTACCTGTAATTGACGATTATTATGAACCCTGGACCTATGAGTATGCGCATCTGTTTGAAGCCAAAGAAAGTGATGATCAGCCTGTTGCCCGTCCGGTTTCATTAATCACCGGCGAATACATCACTCCCAGTGCAGGGCCAAACTGGGATGATGACTTATCAGGAAGCCAGGAATATGCCCGAAATGATGTAAATTTTAAAAATCTGTCGCCCCAGGAACAGGAAGCCATGTTTGAGCTTGAACGCATGACCATGCACTACCTGCCCCGTATTTGCAACCATTGCCTCAATCCGGCTTGTGTGGCAGGCTGCCCATCGGGAGCCATTTACAAAAGAGGCGAGGATGGAATTGTGCTTATCAATCAGAAAAAATGCCGGGCATGGAGAATGTGCATTACGGCTTGCCCCTATAAAAAACATATTACAACTGGAATACAGGCAAGTCAGAAAAGTGCATATTGTGTTATCCGCGCCTTGAAACAGGTCAGATACCGGCATGTATGCATACTTGTGTCGGTCGCATCAGATACCTGGGCGTAATGCTCTATGACGCAGACAAAACCAAAGCAGTCGCCTCCTGTGCTGAAGAAGAGCTGGTTGACAGGCAACTGGATATGTATCCTGATCCATTTGATCCCGAAATAATTAAAGCAGCCCGCGAAAACGGCATAGCCGATTCAACCATTACAGCTGCACAAAAATCGCCGGTTTACAAATTTGTGAAAAAATGGGGACTGGCTTTGCCGCTACACCCTGAATTCAGGACACTGCCAAATCTGTTTTATGTTCCACCCCTGCTGCCCACCATGGCTTTTGTGGAGAACGGAACTTATGAAACCACCAGTGAATCGTTCTGGGGAGCCATTGAAAAATCACGGTTACCGATGAAATATCTGGCCAATCTGTTCAGTGCCGGAAATGAGAAAACCATAGAAATTGTTTTGAAAAAACTCATGGCCGTAAGGTTGCATAGAAGAGATGTAACGGTGGGTGATTTACCTGAAAATGAAATAACTGACCCCATGAATGAGGTAAGCATGGATAAGGAAACTGCTGATGCCATTTTCAGGCTTACATCCCTCTCACTGTTTACTGAACGTTTTGTAATTCCGGCTGCGCACCGCGAGGAAGCCATGGAAATGCTGGAAAGTACCGCCGATGTAAAAGGAAATATTGGTTTTGGGTTTAAGGAGCCGCCAAAAAGAGGATTGTAAAAATCACAGCCCATGAAAAACCTCAATCATTATAAAACTCTGGCTGACCTGTTCAGGTATCCTGATGCAAATTTTCAGGATTATACAGCGCATTTCCTTGCAATGATCAAGAAGGAACTTCCCGAGAGGCAATCAGAATTGCAACAGATCATAGCTGAGCACCAGCAATTATCACTAAAAAAGCAGGAGGAATACTATTTAAAAACTTTTGATGTTCAGGCAATTTGCTACCTCGATATTGGCTATATCCTTTTTGGTGAAGATTATAAAAGAGCGCAAATTCTGGTGAACCTGCATGCCGAACATCATAAAGCCGGAGTAGATTGCGGCAGTGAACTGGGCGACCATCTGCCTAATGTACTAACACTTTTATCAAAAACAACTGTTCCTGATTTTGCAGAAGAATTGGGTTTCATCATCGTAATGCCAGCCGTAAGGTTTATGCTGATGAAATTTGAAAAGATTGAAACCCACTACTATAAAGCATTACTCGAAGTGCTTTATGAACTTTTAAAAAGGGATTTCAAGGGAGAAGACTTGCAGGAATATGCCCCTCCTGAGCAGGCATTTTCCGGTAAACAGGAGTTTGTAATGAGTTCGCCCAAGTCGGTGATTTGCGATACATTTTGTCATAAACAAAAAAGCCATTAAGTTATGTTTAACAACTTTTTCTTTATCGGTTTGCCCTATGCAGCACTGGTCATTGTGCTGGTCGGTTCCCTTTTCAGGTATTTCCGGTTTGGGTTTAAAGTTTCCTCTTTATCCTCACAGTTTCTTGAAGGAAGAGAGCTTTTTTTCGGAAGCCGTCCTTTTCACTGGGGGATCATTTTCTTGTTTTTTGGCCATGCCGTTGCTTTTTTATTCCCCCGATCTGTCATTGCCTGGGGATCGCTGCCGGTGCGCCTTATTATTCTGGAAGCTACGGCCCTGGGATTTGCATTCCTCACACTATTCGGGCTGATATTGCTGGTACAACGCCGTTTTAAAAAGAAAAGAATACTCGCAGTAACCTCAAAAATGGATGTTTTTGTGGTAGTTATATTGCTCTTTCAGGTCGGTTCCGGCATTTGGATCGCTTTTTTCGACCGCTGGGGCTCCGTTTGGTTTGCTTCGGTATTAACCCCTTATTTAAAATCAATATTTTTATTTAATCCTGACATTGCGGCTGTTTCTGCAATGCCTTCAGGGGTACAAATACATATTATTTCGGCCTTTATTTTTATCGGGATGATACCTTTTACCCGGTTCATCCACTTTTTGGTTTACCCATTTGTTTATATCTGGAGGCCCTACATATATGTAATCTGGAATTGGGACCGCAAAACAATCAGGCAATCAAAGAAACTGGTAAATGGGGTGAGGTCGAAAAACTTTTAAATTAGCTGAAAAGACACAGCTTACACCACGAAGATTGAAACAAAGTGGACTGTACATTTTTTTTAATCAATTTTCCCAAATTAAAGTTCCAAAATTGTCAGTGCTTGCGCGCTTTCAGAGCGTGCAACACTTTTGTGCAACAAACTCCGTGTTAACTTACCTACTCTGATTTAAGCTTGTCATCAGTCATTCTGAAAGCATCGTTCATTGGAATTGAAAGCTCGCCGGACTTTTTGGTTTCATCAGGAAGATTCTTATCATGCAAATCATCTTTAACGGCCTTATGAGTTTTGCTGTACCCCTCTCCTTCCGCCATCTTCAGCATCTGATCACATATAAAGCGGGCTGCCTCACCATCACCAAATACTTTTGGATATTGGATTGGTGGATGGTCCAGGAAGGCTTCCAGGGCATTGCTTAAACGTTCTGAATCTGCGTCGGCGATGATTCCGGCTCCGGCTTCAACAATTTCTACCCATTCGGTTTCAGAACGGGCGATTACGCAAGGTTTTTCAAAAAAATAGGCTTCTTTTTGTACGCCACCTGAGTCGGTGAGGATGAGGCGGGCATTTTTCTCCAGGCGTGTCATATCCAGGAAGGAAACCGGCGGAATAACCTTGATCAGCTTATTATCATTAACAGATGAATATATTTCAGTTGTCAGGTTCTGCTTCAACAACCTGGCGGTGCGCGGATGCAGGGGCATCACGACTTGAATTTCCCGGCTGCGACTGATGGTGTCCAGTGCTTTAAAAATGGCATTCAGTCTTTCGGGAATGTCGGTATTGTTGTCGCGGTGAATGGTAGAAAGCAGATAGTTTCCCGAAATAAGTCCATGAGCTTCCAGAATTTCAGATTTTTCTTCAGCCATTTGTGCAAAATAGAGCGTATTGTCGTACATCACATCTCCGCAATGATAAATTTTGGGGTTGTCGCTTGACCAGGGAGGCAAGGCAGCCTCTTTGAAGCCTTCACGTATCAGATTGGCCAAACCGGTTTCCGTGGGGCTAAAAAGCAGCGTAGATACGTGGTCGCACATAATGCGGTTGATCTCTTCTGGCATCGATTTATTAAAGGAGCGCAGCCCGGCTTCGATGTGAACAATGGGAATATGCAGTTTGGATGCTGCTATGGCACCGGCAAGGGTAGAGTTTGTATCTCCATAAAGCACCAAAAAACCGGGCTGCTCATTAAGCAGAATATTTTCCAGCCCCTCAATCATGCGGGCAGTTTGCCTGCCATGCGGGCCACTACCAACTCCCAGATTATAATGGGGTTCAGGTATGCCAAGTTCATCAAAAAAGACCTGTGACATGCTTGCATCATAATGTTGTCCGGTATGAATGATGATTTCGCGGATACGTTGAGAGAAGTGATTGTGAATGGCACGACTTAGCGCGGCTGCTTTAATGATTTGTGGTCGCGCACCAATTACAGTAATAATTTTAAGCATAGAATAAAAGATCAAATTAAGCCATTGTCGGCGAAGCTGAAATATTTATCATCCCCAATGATGAGGTGATCCAGCACCCGGATATCCAGTGCAACTCCTGCATCTTTCAGTTTCCGGGTAAGGCTGATATCAGCTTCGCTTGGTTTAAGCTGGCCCGAAGGATGATTGTGGCAAAGAATAATGTAGGCAGCATTTTGTTCCAGTGCCGTTTTAAAGATGCGTTTAGGGTCTACCACAGTTCCGGCCTGACCGCCATCGCTCACCGGCAGCACAGAAATTTTTCGGTTGGCCCGGTTAAGAAACAGCACCCAAAATTCCTCGTATTGTCTGTCGGCCAGGTTGGGATACAGCAATTCAAAAGCCTGTTCACTTCCAGTAATGGTTTGTTTTTCAGGCACCTCAGCAACTCTTCTGCGTAATCCCAGTTCAAGGGCTGCTATAATGCTAAGGGCTTTGGCTTCACCCAACCCATGAAACCTGGTCAGGTCATCTACTTTGAGTTTAGCAAGCATAGCAAGGTTGTTGTCTACCGATTGCAGTATTAACCGGGCCAATTCCACGGCAGATGAGTTTCTGGAGCCAGATCTGAGCAATATAGCAATCAGTTCGGCATCACTCAGAGCCGCTTTACCTTTCGCAAGCAATTTCTCGCGCGGTTTATCATCTTCGGCCCATTGCTTAATAGGCAGGCTGGCCGGTTTTTCGTAGCTCATACCAAAGAGAATTAAAGACCAATACTGCAAATATAAACATAAAAAGCCCCGCCAATGGCGAGGCTCTGAATATATTGTTCAAAATAATTACTCCATGGTATTCACCATACGGGTAAGTTTTGATTTGAGGTTGCCGGCTTTATTCTTATGAATAATGGTGCGTTTGGCAAGTTTGTCAATCATTGAGATAATCTGAGGCAATTTTTCGGTGGCCTCATTTTTATCTTCCAGGGTTCTGAACTTACGTACCGCATTGCGCATGGTTTTTCCATAATAACGATTGCGCTGTCTGCGGGTTTCGCTGGATCTTATTCTTTTTTGTGCTGATTTGTGATTTGCCATAATCTTAATACTATTTTGTAGTCCGTAGGGGAATCGAACCCCTATTACCAGGATGAAAACCTGGCGTCCTAACCGTTAGACGAACGGACCATTAGGTTATTTCGTGTTTTGGGACTGCAAAAATACAACTATTTTTCAAACGTCCAAGAGTAGCTTCATCTTTTTTCGTAATTTTTATAAAATTGATCTGACATCGGGGTTTAATAGTTCGTTGTACAACACTTTTATACTGATTTAAAAAAGAATCTAACAGCTTAGCCGCCTCCAAAAGTCAAAGGTAATTCCGCATTAACTCTTTGGTTCGCCATTATCGGCCTGAAACCGAAAACCCAGGCGTTTACCAGTGGTGATCTTCATATTATCTATTGAATTCTGCATTTCACTGACTGTAACCAGTTTAACCTGATCGTAAGGTGGTGACAACAAATCAAAATTGATGGTATAAAGCATGGCTGATTCAATGATTTGCCGGATGGTTTCGGGACCAATTACAGAAGTGGCGAAGTTGTTGTAAAGCATACCTATTTCGCGCTTGCCTTCAATAAAATAATGTTTCTCGCGGTTTACAAACAATCGGCCAATAAGATAACCAATATCGTTGGTGCGATTATATTTAAATGAATCGGCCAAAAAATTATAAATGTGAATCGCACCACAATAGGATAGGGTGGGATCCTGGTGTATGTAACTTGTTTTCATTACTTCGTGCAAGCGTGAAAATTGAAACACATTGGTATGCATCATAAAAATCAGTACATCACCACCAAAACGAAGTTCCAGTTCAAACTCACCCCGGTCTTTAAATTCAAAGGGAATAATGGGTAACGCACCTTCATATTTGTTTTGGTAATCTTCTGTAATTTGTGACATTGTCTTTCTGAGAAGCTCAAACGTACTGGATGTCTGTTCAAAAACATCCTGTTTCAGGTTACTTTTGATGCGCAGTATTTCGAAAAGATCTGGTTTCTTAATTTTTGCTTCCATAAGAATAACGGCTTGGTCGGACAAACCTACAAGATTTTCCTTACATATTGACAAAACTTACGTCAATTTATATTAGATTTTCAACAGAAAAACTGGGCTCTCAAGCAGGAATATACCTGGCTGCGGCCACCTGAGCACTTTTTTGTCCATCCATGGCACTGGAAACAATACCACCGGCATAACCTGAGCCTTCGCCACAAGGATAAAGCCCCATAAGCTGAGGATGACACAGGGTTTCCGGGTCACGCGGAATTCTTACCGGAGTAGAGGTGCGTGATTCTACCGCAGTTACAATGGCTTCGGCACTGATAAAACCTTTCATTTTTTGGTTAAAATCAGCAAATGCAAGTTTAAGTCTTTCGCTGATAAAGGAAGGCAAAATGGCATTCAGGTCGTGGCATAGCAGTCCGGGATGATAAGAACTACCGGGAAGATTAACGGACACTATACCATCCAAAAAATCAGTCAGTCGCTGGGCCGGGATTCTGAAATCGCCGGTTACCTTCCATGCCTGATGCTCTATGTGATGCTGCATGGCCAGAGCTGCCAGGGGGCCATGTTTGGCAAATTCTTCCCAATCGCTTTTTTCTAGTGCCACTACCATACCCGAATTGGCGAAAGGAGAAGTCCGACCGGAATTCGACATCCCATTGACCACTGCTTGTCCTTTACCGGTAGCTGCCGGTACTATTGTCCCTCCGGGACACATGCAGAAAGAGAACACTCCCCTGCCGGCTGCCTGTGTTACCAGACTGTAACTGGCTGCGGGAATGTACCGGCCACGATCGGCCATTCCATACTGAATTTCATCAATAAGCTTCTGGGGGTGCTCCACCCTTACACCGAGTGCGAAAGGCCTGGCTTCAAGAGCATAACCCTCTTTATGCATCATCTCATACACATCATGGGCCGAATGCCCGGTAGCGAGGATTACGGCTCCTGCCTTAAAGTTGTTGCCGGCACTATCCCTTATCCCTTTTATCCTGCCTTTAGAAACAAGAAATCCTGTAACCCGGGTGTTAAAATGAAATTCCGCTCCGGCTTCGAGCAGTGATCGTCTCATTGAAGTAATGATGCCGGGCAGCTTATCGGTTCCGATATGTGGATGGGCATCAAACAGGATATTATCTGCAGCTCCATGTTCCACCAGGGTGCGGAGTATAGAAGTGACATCCCCACGTTTGGTAGAGCGGGTATATAACTTTCCATCAGAAAATGTACCCGCCCCCCCCTCACCAAAACAATAATTGGATTCGGGATTCAGCTTTTCTCCCCGGTTGAGCAGGGCAATATCATATTTACGTCCCTGTATGGTTTTACCGCGCTCGATTACAATGGGTTTAAAGCCGCGCTGAACAAGAGCCAAGGCTGCAAAAAGGCCGGCAGGGCCAGCACCAACCACTATTACCGGTGATCGTGAACTGACATCGGGCAGTGCAGTTTTAAACACTCTTTCTTCCTGAGGCAGATGCTCACCAATAAATATTTCGGCTTTTAACCGGAATACCACTTTGTTTCTTGCATCCATTGAGAGACGTATTGGAGTAATGTGGTATATCCTTCCCGGGGCTATTCCCAGCATTAACGAAGCCATATATTTCCATCGGGCAGGTACATAGGCATCCGATGGATTTAATCGCATGTCGATGATTTTTCTCATTTACAGGAAAATTAATAAAAATGGTAGAAGTGTGCGCAAGATCAACAAATAAAGCCCAAAGAGGTTTTACTCGAAGGTAAATGAAAGCAGAAAGAGTTTTGACCGCAGATCATCGAAGCCTCCGGTATAAATATTTCCCTCACGTCTGAGTATGTCGGTAAGCCCGTAGGACATTTTCAGCTCAATCCCAAACTTAAAGAAAGTAGTATAAAAGTCAAATCCGGCACCCATTTCTGCATAAACATCACTCTTATTAAGGGCAATATACACATTGTTACTTTCTTCTTTTTTCTTGGAATCACTGGCCAGATCAATGGCATATTTTGCTCCCACAAGCCAGTAAGGACGCACATTATTCAGACGACTGCCTTTGTATTTTATATGAAGGGGTAATTCCACAAAAGTGGATTGTATCTTTTTGGTAATTAAAATCAAATCTTTTTCTCCCTCAAATTTGGTCATTATTGAATAATCGATATTTCGTTCACCAAAAGAAAGAGAGGGTACGAAACGAAGATCCAAATGCTCACTGATGCGGAGGTTACTTACAATGCCAATGGTAAAACCAAAAGTTGGGCGATGTTCAATACCATAAAGCGTTGAGGAGTCGGAATAGATATCCGGAGTTTGCAGGGGAATGTAATTGTTATTCTGGAAACCATCTACGATATCCATGCTGAAAAGCATCTGATTCATGCCAAGAATAAACCCAAAATGATAAGGCGCCAGGTCGTAGGCAGCAAGATTGTGCACTTTTTGTCGTTGCGCCAAAGCTGCATGCTGAAATGATAATATCAGAAATAAAAAGAGAAGTAAAATAGAAAATTTCCTGATCACAGATGGTATTTTATTTTAATTAACGTAAGGTGCTATCAATTATTTTATAAGAATGTACAAGCAAGGAAAAGTTTAGCTCACGGTTACTCCTTGTATTCATTCAGGTTCAGCAGAAATGCTTCCGATTTAAGCCGGTTCCTGTCAATGGGAACAACCCCAACATGTTCACAAACAAGCCCGCCAGCCAGATTAGCGAGGGCAGCCGTAGTTTTCATACCGGCTCCGGCAGCCCTACACAGTGCGGCCACACTTATCACTGTATCGCCGGCTCCCGAAACATCAGCAATTTTTCGCAAATGGGCCGGCAAACTGATTTCCTGAAAGGTATCTCCGTGCTGTTGACTCATAAAAACACCTTCGTCAGACAGGGTGATTAGTACCGTATTTATTGACTGCTGAATATGTAATCTTTTTGCAGCCTCGCTCAGTGAAGTAACTTCTCCGGATTTTATTTCGATTTTTAATCCCTCGCGTAATTCTTTCAGGTTTGGTTTAAACAGATCAACGTTACGGTAATGCTCAAAATTTTTCTTTTTCGGATCTACGGCTACCGGTATACCATGAAGATTAAACAATTGGATGGCCTGTTCAATGACACTCCGACTAAGCACGCCCTTATTGTAATCCTGCATGATGACTGCACCTGGACGATGAACTTCGATCATTTTTTTCAGGCCCGCCATCAGCATTTCTTCTTCCCGGGCATCCAGATCAGCCTCTACCTCTTCATCCACTCTAAGCATTTGGGTGGTGTTACCAATAATTCTGAATTTGGTGGTGGTTAACCGTGATTTACTGCGAAAAATACCGGAAGCGTCGATGCCGGCATGATTGAGCAGATGAATAAATTCGTCGGCGCGGGCATCATCTCCTATTACAGCGCAGAGCAGCGGATTGCCTCCCATGGCCTTGATGTTCAATGCCACATTGGCTGCACCCCCGAGCATACTCTCCCGTTTAACCAGTTGAACCACCGGTACAGGGGCTTCAGGAGATATACGATCCACCTTTCCCCAAAGGTAGGCATCTATCATTACATCTCCCAGAATTAATATTTTGCAATCCCTGAAAGCTTCAAAAAGACCATCAATCTGCTTATTTTCCTGTTTCATAGCATGAAATACCGGATTAAAAACCGGGTGCAAAGATAGTGAAACCGGGGGAGTTTGCCACAGATGAGGTTATTCAAAAAAGGTATCTTTAAAATTCACCAGATATACTTCTCTGGTAGCACGGGTTATGGCGGTATAGAGCCACCGAACGAAAGACATATCCACCATTTCATCGGTAAGATAACCATGGTCGATAAAGACCGCCTCCCACTGCCCGCCCTGAGTTTTATGGCAGGTAAGTGCATAGGCAAATTTGGCCTGTATGGCGTTAAAAAAGGGATTGGATTTTACTTTTTCGTGGCGTGCTGATTGCGGACTGATTTCGGAATAATCCAGCATAATTTCATCATAAAGCTTTTGCATCTCCTCCTGAGGCATGGCCGGGCCCGGTACATTCATTGAATCGAGCAAAAGCTTCACTTCAATTACTTCCTGATCGGGATAGTCGATTAATAGTACAGTTACATCTGCAAAACGGTAACCATACATCTCACCAATATGGATGATGCGTCTGATTTCAGCCATATCGCCATTGGCAATAAAACCTGCTGTTGTGCCAATGGGAAGCCAGAAATAATTGTTACGTGTAACCATGATGATGTCGCCCGCTGAAAGTTCCGTTTCACGAAAAAGCATACGGGCTCTCACTTCCTGATTGAAAAGATTGGCCCGTTTATTTGAGCGGGTAATAATGGCTGTATTCTCAACACCATAACGCGAATAGCAACTATTGAGTGCATCTTCAAAGGAGGCCCCATCAATGCGTTGAATATCAGCATACTGGCTTACATTAAAGTATGGCATTGCAGCCTGTACATCTCCTGTTACATTCCTTAACCGCGAGGCATTTACCAGAATACCACTTTCAAGCGCCTGACGCATTACTTCTGTTAGTTCAATGGAAGTAACTTCGAGATGATATTTTTTAGTAAGAATTTCCAAATCAAGTGCCGGACTTTGTTCCACACCTACGGGTGGTAATTGAGCATTATCACCAATGAGCAGAAGTTTGCAACCTTCGTTCTGATAGATATAGGTAATCATATCATCGAGCAGATCACGGTTGGCGTATATTCCACCTTCGCCCGCCGATGTGTCACCAGCGATCATAGAAGCCTCATCTACAATAAAAAGAGTAAATTTATTGGGGTTTGGGGCAGGGATCATTTTGTAACGGCCTTCACCATCCACAAATAGACGGTAAATTTTACGGTGGATGGTGTGTGCCTTTTTGCGTGAATAGCGGGCCAACACCTTTGCAGCACGGCCAGTAGGCGCCATAAGCACTGATTGCAGCCCGGCGAATGGCAATACGCGGACCAATGCACTCACCAGAGTTGTTTTACCTGTGCCGGCATAGCCCCTCAGCAGGAATGCCGGTTGTGTCCGCGGTTCAACAGGGCGGGTAATAAAAACCGCTAGTTGTTCAATGGCATCGCGTTGTCCTGAGGTAGGTTCATGGCCAAGTTCCTTCAATATGTTGTCGGCCATCAGCCGGGCATCCATTGCTATCATATATATATTCCTTATCAGAAGGGATATCCGATTCCAAAGTTCCAGTTGAAATCCCGGAGTTGAAATTTTTGGTTTCCTGCCCAACGGCGGCCTTCAGGCTTCCCCGGGTCGTAAAGAGGAAATCCACTATCAATTCTGAAGATGAAGAAATTAAAATCAAACCTGATTCCCAGCCCAGCATCCAAAGCCATTGATTTTAGCAAGCGTGAAGGTTTAAATTTCCCACCCGGGAAATCCTCATTCTCGTTGAGCAACCATATATTACCTGCATCTGCATACAGTGCTCCGTCCAGAAAGCTATATATCGGGAAACGATATTCAGTATTCAGTTCCAACCACAAATCACCTACCCTTTCAAAATTCAACCCACCCAATGACCGGTATTCGCCGGGACCTACGGAACGCAATGGCCATCCACGAAGTCCATTGGCGCCACCGGCGAAAAAACCTTTTTCAAAAGGCAATACCGTTGAATTTCCATAGGGGACACCGATGCCAAAGGCAAACCGGTAAACCAGTTTGTGTTCCTGTGATATCACCCGGTAATATCTGAAATCAAGGTCAGTACGAAAATACTGGGCAAATGCAAGTCCAAAAAGCTGATATTTCCCAGTGGAATCCTGAGAAGATTCAGCCATATTACTATAGAGGTTCAACAGATTTCCGGCCGGTTCCATGTTCATTCTGAAGAAGAAAAAATTATTACCGGATGTAGTAATATCCTGATTATTAAATATAAAAGAATATTTTAATGCCAGAATAAGGTGATCGGTATATTGGTTCAATAACCTGGGATCGACCATACCGGACAGATAGAGGTTAAGCGTGCTGTCGCGGGTTATGCTTATCGAACTGAGTTCAACAGGCGCAAAAATGTGCTTAATTTCCGGTGATGATTTCCATTCATAACCAAAAGAAAGATAGGTTACGTAACGTTTATAGAGGGTGCGTTCCTGAAAATTGAGTCCGAATGAAATGGTAGTTTTAGACAGTGCATTTTTCTCAAGTCGTTTAATGGTAAAAGGCATAAGCAGGGACGGAAAATCAATACCACTCTCAAATCCAGCCTCAAAAGAATTAAAAAGTCTGCTATCGGATCCCGGGTTAATGGCATAGGTGGGTTCTACTTCAAAAGCGCCCCTTACTTTAAACCTGAGGGTTTCGCCTCCTTTAAAAATATTGCGGTTGCGGTAGGATATGCTGCTTCCCAGGCCAACATAACCACCGGCATTGGTTCCTTCGGCCTCAATGGTATAAATATTCACCGGGTTTCTTACCAGACGGATGTCATAATCAAGCAAACCAATACCAGGTGGCTTTATTGCAGCGTAATTTTCAGGAGGATTTACGCTGACTGAAACCAGACGTGAAATCTCCATATTTTGCAGGTGGTTGTATGTAAGATTGATGTTCTGCTGACTAAATGGTTTGCCAGGACTTACAAATACCGAACGAGAAAGTGCGATTGGTCTCAATCTCAACCGCTGCTGATAAATCTGAAAAAATGAAGGCACTCCAGAACCATGCTGAGATTTACGATAAAAGGGCACTGTATCGGTCTCAGTCTGTGTCCCTAAGCCAACATCCCCATAATTGGAATGGATATAGACCTTATTGACAAAATATCGCTGATGCGTAATATCGGGCATTGAATCAGACAAGTTACCCTCCCGGTTGCCTGCCACAATAATTTTAACATTTGCCTTTTGGTTGCGGGTAGAAACAGTATCAATTTCAAAAGAGATGTATTCCCTTGAAAAATTGAAGTAGCCGGTTTCTTTGATTTCCCGTGCAAGCCGTTCGCGCTCATCGCGCAACTTGTATGCATCGTATTGTGAACCTTCCTGAATAAGCGGTATACTTTTGAATCTTGCAATAAAATAGCGTAGACTATCATCCCGGATATCGTAATTAATATTTCCGAAGGTATAGGGTTCAGGGGTATGGGTATAATAGGTAACAAAAGCTCTGGCCCGGCGGTATCTTATTTTGCGGGAAATATCTGCACCAAAATATCCCTTGTTATTCAGATATACCAACATCGGGCGCATAGAGTTATCCACCATGGAGGAGTCAAGCAGGACCGGGCGGCGCCCCATGTGATCACGAATCCAGCGTTTGGTTCCATTGTCACGGCCGGCAGAGGCGGCATCCCATATCCAGACACCAGGCCGAATCAGGCCAAGAAATTTAGCATTGGGTTTTGGTTGGGCAAAATTCTTGAGGTCATCGGTATTGATTTCCGGCCGGTCTGCTTTCACTTCATAGCGGGCCAGCATATAGCCACCGCGTCGCTGCAACAGACTGGAAGTGCTACAGGATGAGAAAAGCAATAATGCAATTATCATACTCAGACTGCTACCTAATGAAAATTTATTCCGGGGAAAAATCATAAATCACCTAAAATCCAATGCAAAGATAGAGATAAGGAAGTAAGAAAAATAAAGAAACTATGCTCCTTCTATGGATTTTAGTACAATTAAATCCCAAGTCATCAAAACACATTCATCATAACTTCCATTAACAATGTACATTCACGTGTAAAAAGAATCAGGGAACGGGTAACAAATACTGCCGGAATTTTATGCCTGCAGGCCATAATGGCAATCAGGCAGGCTCAGGGGCATTGTTTGGTGATAAAACATTTTTATATACGATTCATGTATTTTAATAAACAATGGAGAGGCCTGTTGGCATGGTAAATTTTGCCCTTGAATTATACATTGACCTGCACAAAAAAGGGTTACAAACTAATTGTAACCCTCTGATTTCTGTGGGAGCACATGGATTCGAACCAAGGACCCTCTGCTTGTAAGGCAGATGCTCTGAACCAACTGAGCTATGCTCCCTTTTTATTTGTGCTTATTCAACTTTATGACTGAATAAGGCTGCAAATTTACACACAATTTTGAATCATGCAATAGTAATGTGAAAAAAAAACAAATTTATCTTTATTTGCAGGGCAGTTTCAGGATTGCTTCATCAATCTTTCAATCAAATACGAACGTGGCATCACATAATTCCTTAGTTTTACCTACTCAAATTTTAATTTAACTATGTTTCCTTTTAGAATTGGCAGCGGTTATGACGTGCATGAACTCAGGGAGGGCTTTCCTTTAAGACTGGGCGGCGTTGAAATAGAACACACCAAAGGTGCTGTGGGTTACTCAGATGCCGATGCATTGTTGCATGCTGTGTGTGATGCGCTGCTGGGTGCGGCCGGACTGCCCGATATTGGTCAGCAATTCCCTGATAATGCTGCTGAATTCAAAGGTATGGATAGCAAAATTTTACTCGGTCGCACCTTTACACTCATTCAAAATAATGGATGGGAAATTGGCAACCTGGATTGTATCATCATACTTCAAAGACCAAAAATTGCCGGATACATTCCATCTATGATTGCTGAAGTAAGCCGGATACTGAAAGTTGATGCCAGCCTTGTTTCTATAAAAGCTACCACTACCGAAAAACTTGGGTTTGAAGGCAGGGAAGAAGGTGTGGCTGCATGGGCCAGTGTGCTTATTCATAAAAAACAAAAAGTTTAGTTCATTTTCCATGATGAAGATAAATTACCTGAGCCACAATCAAATTGACAAAACAGCCTGGGATCGTTGTATTGCCAAAGCGGTGAATGGTAAAATTTACGGATATTCGTGGTACCTTGATGTGGTATGTGAACAGTGGGATGCGCTGGTTCTGGAAGAATACAAAGCTGTATTTCCATTGCCTTTTAAGGAAAAATTCGGCATTTCCTTTTTATATCAACCTTTTTTTACGCAACAACTGGGAATTTTCTCCACCCGCCACCTCACTCCTGAAGTAGTAAATAACTTTTTAGAAGCCATACCCAAAAAATTTATTTTCGGTCAATTGAACCTCAATAAGCTGAATGAACCTCTGGTAAAGAGATGGGAGATTTCCCAACAGGTGAACCATGAGCTGGATTTGATTGAGGATTATGAAAAGATATATGCGGGTTATTCAGAAAATACCCGCCGCAATATAAACAAAGCACGTAAGCATAAACTAATAATCTCACCTGGTGTAAAACCTGAGGAAATTGTAACCTTGTTCAGGGGGAACCGGGGAAAGTATATTCCTCATCTAAAGGACAATAACTATAAACGGCTGCTTCGGCTAATTTATCAGTGTCAGCACAATGGGAAAGCGATGATGTACGGCGTATATGATGAACAGAACACTTTGTGTGCGGGAGCGGTAATGGTATTCAGCCATCACAAAGTGGTTTTCCTGTTTTCGGCCATCAGCGAAACGGGCCGAAAACAGGGTGCAATGTTCAGGCTTATTGATGAATTTATTCGCGAAAGGAGTGGCAATCATCTTACCCTCGACTTTGAAGGCTCAAATGACGTCAGTCTTGCCCGCTTTTATAAAGGTTTTGGAGCTACACGATTGTATTATCCTGCAATACAGTTCAATCGAATGCCTTTTCCTGTAAATAAATTATTTGATGCTCTGATTGCGCTAAAGCGAAAATAAATTCTATAAAAAAAGGGGCCAGAAGCCCCTGATTTTTTCTTTTACGGATCTACTGATTTGCATTCTGTGCCTGGAAGGCATCAAAATCGAAGTGAAGGGTAAATCTCAGTGTATTTGCCAGAGGATTGGCGGCCTGACCTCCCGTAGGAATAAGATAGGAGAAGTCGAGACCAAATACGTTATACCTCAAACCCGCTCCCAGAGTAAAAAATTTGCGGTTACCCTTGAATTTATCTTCATAAAAATAGCCCGCCCTGACGGCAAACTGCTTATCGTACCAGTATTCTACACCCACTGCAAAAGCGAGTTCACGCAACTCTTCTTTGAATCCATTTGGCGCATCATAAAATGATTGCAGCATGCCCATGGGTACACCCACATCATCACTCATCCCTCTGGCAACAATCTGTTTATTGTTATCATCAAGAATGGGTAAGTTTGTATTTGAATCCACGGCATATATAGGAGGTGTGGGAATAAGCAGCTTATTGATGTCCAACATAAAAGACAAACGGTTATAATCATCAATATCGAGCGTGAGTGATGGCCCAACCCTCAGATTGGTAGGAATAAAATCTCTCTCGGTATTGTCGTCGGAGTAACTTATTTTAGAACCTATATTGCTGATATTTAGTCCCCAGGCAAAAAATCCTTCCATATTGGGAAATTCAATATCATGACGTGAATAAAGGGCTATATCCGCAGCAATAGAATTTCCGGGTTTGGTTGATGCACTGCCTGAACTTTGCCCCTGCGTGAGGTTAGAATGTATAAACCGTGCAGAAACAGCACCTGACAAGTTTTTGGTCAGTTTTCGCGCGTATGCACCTGAAAGTGCAAATTCATTTGGTCGATAATTGCCTATGGTTTCTCCAACAATATTGGTAAAGGTTATGTCGCCCAGGGAGAAATAGAGCAATGAACCCGCAATGACCTGATCGTTGGCCAGCTTCCGGTAACCGGTCAGGTAGGCCAGGTTGATGTCGCTAACCAGTGCGCGCAACCACGGGCTGTATGAAAGTGCAAATCCCATCTCATTTTCGATATAAGTATATTTGGCGGGATTCCAATGCAGAGAATTGGCATCTGGCAAACTCGAAACACCAGCTTCTCCCATTCCACCGGAACGCGCGTCGGGTGCTATCTGCAAAAATGGAACTGCACTGGTAATGGTATTCAAATCTTGTCCGATGTAAGTAGAAACAGGCTCATTCTGCGCAAATGCTGAAAAAGAGATAAAAAGCAATAAACCTGATAACAGGTTATACCGCATCAGAATATTTATTCGCATACGAATCATTTTTGTTAAAGGGTGCAAAGTTATTTATATTTTTTTTCAATTGTTCTTTTCAAACGGATTGTGGTGCTGATTATTGCATTTGTATAATTTTATGGACAGCGTTAATGCATGTGAATGCTCCAAAATCATATAAATGCAGTAATAGAAGTTAACACTACCGACCAGCCAACTACTGACAAACTGAGCATTACAAGTAAGTTGGGCCTGCCTGAATAATACTTGGCAGCAATAAAAGTTCCCACAGGAATAGATAACAGTACGGGGGTTAGTATTATAATTCCCGGATATCCAAACCGGTTGCGGAGCTTAATTAACATTCTTTTCTTTTTACTGCTTATATTAACCGTCCTCTTTGCCGGGAAATGAATACCGGTGATTTGCTCGAAAGCCCGGAAATAAAGAGGGAAATTGTTCAGATAAACCCGGATCAAAACTCTGCTCACAAAAAAGAAAAAAAGCACCCCAAGAAGGCCACCTGCGGAAGTATTGAGTAGGGTGTGAAAGTATGAAAACCCAAATAAATAAGAAATGGGAGCAGCAAAAAGAAACTTAACCGCACTCAATAAAACGATGCTTAATTGTTTAATCAGAAAGCCTTGCGTAATCATTTCGGGTTTAAAACTTATAAAGTAAAGATTTTGGGACTGGATGAATCATTAGATAACTTCCAAAAATGAATTTTATTATCTTTAACACCTTATATAAACGTTTTTTTTGTCACTTAGTTTAATGGCTGTTTGGGATAATGTATTTTTCAAAACAATGGCCGCCGATTCTTTCATGTTGCTTATCTTTACCACCCCAACGCTTTATTTGTATGAAAATATTTATTTTGAGTCTTCTGCTTTTACTTAGTGGTGGCATTGTTTGTTCTCAAAAGTTATATCCCAGGGATTACTTCCGTTCTCCAATGGATTTTCCCCTTACCCTTTCGGGCACCTTTGCTGAACTGCGTCCCAACCATTTTCATTCAGGCATCGACATTAAAACCGGTGGCGTAGAGGGTAAGCCTGTTTATGCCTGTGCAGATGGATATGTCAGTCGAATAAAAATATCGCCTTATGGTTTTGGGAAAGCGCTGTATGTAGTTCACCCCAATGGTTATACCACGGTTTATGGTCACTTAAGCGGTTTCAGGAGCGACATAACGACTTATGCCAAACTTCGTCAATACGAACTGGAATCGTTTGATGTAGATTTATTCTTAAAGCCCGGTCAATTAACAGTTAAAAAGGGAGAGGTATTTTGTTATACCGGAAATAGTGGTTCATCCATGGGCCCTCACCTGCACTTTGAAATACGGGATTCTAACACAGAAGAACCCATAGATCCACTACTATTTGGAATGCCGGTCAAAGATTTTATAAGACCAACGCTTAAAGGTTTCAGGATATATGCTGAAGGGGAAAACAGCATGGTGAATGACAGGCGGGGATCAGCTGAGCCGTTATTGGCAGGCTGGGGAGAGGGTTACCATTTCAGGCTGGGAGATACCGTAACTGTGGCAGGTGGCGTCTCTTTTGGGCTTCTCGCCTGGGATCAACTGAATGGAGCATCCAACAAAAATGGTATAAACCGTTTAACCCTAACCATTGATTCGACGATTTTCTTCAATTTTATCGCCCGGCGGTTCAGTTTCAGTGAAACACGGTACCTGAATGCTTTGATTGATTATGCTGAATACCACAAAACAGGACAACGCTACATAAGAACCCGTAAACTTCCCAACAGCAAACTTAGCCTGTATGATAAAATTGAAAGCGAAGGTATTTTTTATCCCGAAGCAGGTAAAACGTATAACATTAAGGTAGAACTGGCCGATGGATCGGATAACATTTCCATACTTAAGTTTAATTTAAGAGGCGAGCCTGTTTCACATACTTTGGATTCACCTGTACTCAAAGGACAGCTATTCAACTATCAGACCCTGAATCGTTTCACAACACCACACCTCAGGATTACGATACCAGAAAATTGTCTTTACGAGAACATTTATTTTGAATACAATGCCGGGGATGCTTTAAAAACCACTTGTGCACCCATTCACACCATACATTCTGCGACTACACCTGTTCATAATTTTTATGAACTATCCATTCGCGTTGATTCAGTCTGGCGAGCATACAAGGACAAATTAACCCTGGTGAGACTCAGCTCAAAAAACAAGCCCACCGCGGTTGGCGGCACTTATGAAAATGGATTTTTAAGCGGAAGGGTGAGGGATTTTGGTCGCTATACGATCATGGCCGATACCATAAATCCAACCATTAAATCCCGCAACATATATGATCAGAAAAAGATTACGGCACAATCAACCATTGAGTTTACGATAAGCGATGACCTTTCAGGAATAAAGAGCTACCGGGCCACGCTGAACGGTGAATGGATATTGATGGATTATGATGCAAAGAAAGGCTTGTTAACCTATGATTTTGATCATCTACTGCGTCCCGGAGCCAATAAGTTTGAACTTGTTGTAATGGATGGCTGCCTGAATACAACTTCTTACCAGGCTACAGTGCTTTATTAGCATATACTTTCAGCGAGGTAAGATTTTCGGAACCTATGGTCACCAGCAGGCCCTGACCTATTTCTCCAAGCCTGACGAGCATTTTGTGTGTGCCCCGGTATTCCACCAACTCACCGGTAAGGCCCAGCAACGGCCCGGCTATTACCTCAACTTCCTGTCCAGGTTTAAACCGCTGATCCGAAACTTCGAGTTCAATTTCCTGATGAAGCAGTCGTTTAACGATGTCAATCTGTTTTTCAGGTATGGGTGCTGCTTTACCTTCAAAGGTGATGAACCTTACCAGATTACCGGCTTCAAGTACCAGACGACAGGCTGAAACCGGTATTCTGACAAAAAGATAAGATTTGAACAATGGTTCATCTACCCATTTCCACCTGTCGCTCCAACGCCGCCGGGTACGCTGCAAAGGCAAATAACATTCGTAACCTGCTTCTGTCAGCTTTTTATAAGAAGTTTTTTCATTTCGCGGTCGCGTATAACAGGCAAACCATTGTAATGTATGGCCATTATCCGTTCCATTCATTTCAATGCTCACGACTATTGAATTTATGCAACAATAAAAATTTTTCCGTCCTTTTTAAATCAGGAAACGGGGGAGTTAACCGGAAATTTATCAATGATGGATTCAGAGGAAACCACACCATGAATAATTTCAAAGCAGGAATAATTTATGGGTTGCATTTCATGAATAGCGAAAGTATCTATAGTGCAGTTTTCAGGCCCTTTCCGGCACCAGGCTAAAAACTGATTGAGTGGTTCAGGTTCCCCTTCTGCGTCTATCAATATACCATCATCAATATACATAGCCTTTCCGAAAATATTGAACTTAACCGCATTCTCAGCAGCCTGAACTCTGAAACCAATCCGCTGCACATTTCCGGTAATGTAAATTTGTATTCTTTTTTTCATAATTCAAAAGTAAACGTTTCCTTCATCAATACTTTTATAAAGCCAAAAATCAGGCAAAATTAACGATTATACATCAAATGAATTGCCACGTTAGCTTAAAAAATTCCTACAATCTGGTCATTAACTCAAGAACAGAAGATCAGGCATAATGTTCATATACAGAATTAGGCATCATTTTTTTTATTTTTATGATTTTTCTATTTTGCTGCTGCAAGTTCAAGCATTTGCTCATAAACCCTAACCCAGCCTTTCCAGCGTTTCTGGTCTGACAGGGATTCATTGTGCCAGAGACTGATAAAGGTACCTCCCACCTTTTTAACTTCATCTACGATTTGCTGAATGGTTTTTAGCGCCTCATCAGCATCCAGGTTCATATAATCTCTAAGCGTACCCTCCATGAGCGCGAACGGATAAACTCTAAGACTGGTTGCCACTTCTGCCTCAAGGTCATACCAAAAGAAAGGGGTACAAATGCCGGCACGAAACCCGGGTTCAGCAGCAAAACCCATGGTAAAATCCATCTGAATATCCTGATCAAGCAACTGACGATAGGTATACGGTAGATTTAATTTTAAGAAATGCTGGCGACTTGCAGTAATTTCCCGCTTAAGCACTCCCGACAACTGATTTATTTCTTTTTTCAGGATTTCAGGATGGTCGTTTGAAACATAACCCGGATGAATGCCAATATGGGCATAATCAGCTAGAGCCTTTACAAGGGTTTGAAAGTCAGCATTATTTACCGGAATATTTTTATCATTTAAACCATAATCGGCAAACAAAATAAAAAACCAGGGTTTGAGTCCATGCGCACTATGTAATTTGTACATCAGGTCATAAGTGTCGAAAGGATCGTTTTGTCTGCCCAGCAATACCCGGGTCCGCATTTTTATTTCCGAAAAATTACCGGTCAGCACATCTTTTAAATACCCTCCAAAAATACGCATCCCTCCTTTGTTTCGGTAGGCCCAGGCAGCATCGATGTCGATGGTGGGAATAAAACGGTAGGTGGTAGGCTGTATGCGTATTCCGGCAAACTTATTTTCCAGCAGTTTACCAAGCGCAAGTGCCCATTTATTGACTACCGGAACCCGCAAAAAGCCTTGCTGTGAAGCCATGGATGAGGATGCGGAAAACCGGTTGTGTTCATCGCGCATATGAGGCAGGTATTCCTCATAACGACTCACCAGATAAAAAGCAGCCGAAAAGAGATCGAAAGGTATATCTGCCGATTTTCCATAAACAGCATAAAATGCACGTGAGTCTTCAAAATCAATAAAGCCGAATTGATGACTGCTTATGGATTTTTCAGTAAGCAAGCCCGCCGACATGATAAAAATTTCCTCTTTCCGCCGTAGCGGTTGAACATCATAACAAAGTACCGGACCCGTATAGTTTTGATACAGTGAAGGATCGCTTGTAAATCCGAAGCTAAGTCCCAACAAATCACCCAATATCAGTTTAAAAATATAGGTGATGCGAGGGGTAATCAAAGGAGTATAAATAAGGAGATTATTCTGCATACTTATCATTATTCGTACCTCAGGGATTCTACCGGATCCAGACTTGCGGCTTTGGTAGCAGGTATATAACCGGATATAATGGCAACCAGAAAACACAAAGTTACTCCCAGTGCCATCCACAACCAGGGTATAATGAAACTTGAGCCAATAAATAGAGAAAGTACATTGCCTATTAATATTCCAAGCACTATTCCAACGATACCACCAAGCTGTCCAATAACAATGGCTTCGGCCAGAAATTGATTGCGGATAGTTTTGCGGGTAGCACCCAGCGCCATTCGGATGCCAATTTCCTGCGTTCGCTCTGTAACAGAAACCAACATGATGTTCATTAATCCAATGGCAGCGCCTATGAGGGTAATGATGCCAATAATGGTGGCTGCCAGGCGGAGGTACTTAAGGTTTTCAAATAACATTTGCGACAGGTTGTCGCTTTTACTGATGTCGAAACTGTTTTCTTCACCCAATTTACCCTCGCGCACAATCCGGAATGCGCCGGTAGCTTCGCCAAGGGCTGCATCAAGCAGGGCGGGATCCTTAACCATAATGTTTATCGAAAACGACATATTGGGTCTGGGAAATGCCTGACGAACATTGGTAATGGGTAATATTACCTGATTGTCGGGATTAAAGCCCATGCTACTTCCCTTGCTCTTCATTACACCAATAATCTGATATTTACCGGGGCCGATGCTGATGATGCGTCCAATTGGATCAATACTTCCTTCAAAGAGTTTGCTCACCACACCTGCGCCAAGAACAGCCACAGGTACTCCATAAATAACTTCATTAGAAGACATATTGCGCCCCTGACCGATTTCGTTGCCTGAGGTAACCACATAGTTTTCGTCAGAACCAATTACAGGTATATTGGGATTTGTTTTGTTGCTGCCGTATTTCAGTGTAGCGGTATTGGTAGCATAGGTAAAAATGGAGGTGTAGGCCGGAAAATCAAATTGTTGCTTAAACGCATTGGCTTCGCGCCATGAAATGGCCCTGAAGTTTCGGGGCCGCGAACTTCTTCCACCCATATGAACCATCATTCCCCGGTTACGGATGGTAATGGTATTGGCACCCATGCTGGCAAAATTTTCGCTCAGATAATATTTTATGGAGTCGATGGAAGTAAGTATACCAACCAGTGCCATAATCCCAAACGAAATAAGCAAAACAGTAAGAATACTGCGTAAAAGATGCGATCTGATTGAATCGAGAGAAATGTTTATGTTTTCACGAAAAAGATCGGCCATGTTTTTATTTTTTTACAAATTTACGCATTGAATGGTCTGCAAATGCAATGGGGGTATTATTTTTATGCATTTATATCAAATAAATCCGCAGCGGCCAGCCAGTAAGCTGAATTCAGCATGAATACCCAAAAATAAAAAAACTCCCCGGGATACCAGGGAGTTGGTCAGCAAAGTCAGATTTTTTTTTAAAGCTTACTGCCGAATGCGAGATCTCCTGCATCACCCAAACCGGGTACAATGTATGCCTGGGCAGTCAATTCATCATCTATGGCACCCACCCACAATGTGATGTCCTTCATGGGAAGGTGACGCTGCATATAATCCACACCCTGAGTGCTGGCAATAAGAGTAACAATATGCGTATGTCTGGGTTTTCCCTTACTCATTAATGCCTTATAGCTGAGTTCAAGAGATGCACCGGTGGCCAGCATGGGGTCAGAAAGAATAAGGATACGATTGGTAAGTTCCGGACCGGACACATATTCTACCTGGATTTTAAACCCGCCATCTTTACTGTGTTTGCGATAAGCAGAAACAAAAGCATTTTCAGACCGGTCGAAAGCATTGAGCAGCCCCTGATGCAGGGGAAGGCCCGCCCGCAGAATGGTGGCGAGCACCGGTAGACTTTTAAGAACATTCACTTCGGTACTTCCCAAAGGGGTAATTATCTCTTTGGGAATATATTCGAGCTGCCGGCTGATTTCATAGCCAAAAATTGCTCCGAGCCGTTCCATGTTCTTCCTGAAACGCCAGGGATCACGTTGAATTACAATATCACGAATCTCAGCAATATACTGATTAAAGACGGAATTCTGTTCCCCTAGATTTTTAATCATAAACTCCGGTTATAAAGAAAAATTTTGCACATCGGCAAATATACATATTTTCTCAGCATATGGGTTGATTTTCCATGGATTGTAACAATTATTCGTTAAAAAAATATGAATTTTTATGCCATGTTTGTTTGCAAAACTTCCTGCTGCTGAAGGAATATTCTGATAACGGGAAAACGATTTATTATATCGGGGGAAGTGCATGGTTTGTATATGGCAGAGTCATTTACTCACTTTTGGCAAATTTTTCAGGATGATTGGCCATCTTCCGCTGCCTTTTTCTTAAATAGATAATAACGATAGGAATAATGGTGAGTATAGTTCCGGAGGATAATAACAAAACAAACAGGCGGTTAACGCCCAACCATTGAAATTCCCAGGCAAGCAAAACAAAGAGTATGTTTACAAGCATCAGCAAATAGGTAGCGTTTAAATGACAAAAGCCTAGTTTAAGCAGAAAATGGTGCATGTGTGCCCTGTCGGGAGCAAATGGAGTACACTTACGATACAACCTGACTATGAAAAGCCTTAAGGTGTCAAAAAGGGGAACCATCATAATGGCAAAAGAAATGGCCGGTGCTGATTGCACCGTATTCATAGTATTGCCGGGAATGTTTAGTTCACTAAAACGTATGGTCATTACCGTAAGAAAAAATCCAATCAATAATGAACCGGTATCACCCATAAAGATCTTGTATTTTGAATCGAGCAGGTTATACCGGAGAAATGCAAAAAGAACCCCAATCAGACTCAGTCCCATGACTACCAGCCCGGTTTTACCTGCTTTAAAAAACCATTCGGTAAAAAAAACAGTTGAAACAATGGCCAGACCGGCTGCCAGTCCATCAATGCCATCTACCAGGTTGAAAGAGTTGATGATGACCAAAAACAGAAAAATGGTAATGATTAAACTAAGAAAGTAACCAATTTCATAAAATCCAAAAAGTCCATGTAAATGGGTAATTCTAATATCTGCAAACAAAATTATAATGATTGCGGCGGCAATCTGACCTGACATCTTTTTGAGGGGCGTAAGTTCAGTTATGTCATCCTTTAATCCAGTAAAGAAAATAACCATTGCTCCTGCAATGAGATAAGCCGCATTTACAGCCTCCGCGCCTACATTAAAGATAAGCACGGCAATAGAAAATCCGCCAAAAATCGCCATCCCACCCAGGTTAGGAATACTTCCTTTATGAGAAGTTCTGTGGTTAGGCATATCCACAAGGTTCTTTTTCCGGGCAACATCAATAATTACCGGAATTGAGATTAAACCAATGATTAAAGAAAGCAAAAATGCCCCAACCATGCGAACTTCCGGTAAAAACAACCATTGTATCATTCAAAAAAATCCTATTTTCACATTTATAAACATTTCATATTTTCATAAGTTTATCACATTTCTGAAACAAAGTAATGGGTAAATTTTGGCATTCAAACAATAATTTGTTTTCGACGCCTGAATTTCTCAACCCATACCACCCAAAGTGCAAAAATGACCACATAAAAGAAGGTTCTCAATACCCATTCATGGATAAAATCCCAATATTGCGGCCAATGCAATGCCACCAGCGACAATACCACAATCCGGAAAACATTCACGAAGAACATGACTATAAAGCCGGCCGGAATAAACCATAATTTATGTTTCCAGGGACCGGGAAACAGAATAAAAAGTACTGCAATCTGGTAGAACTGTTTTAATCCCGAGCAACCCTCATCAATGGTTACATGACTGCCGTTTGAGAACCACATGGTATTGGGTTCAGAAGTAGTCATGTTGAGCATTAATATGTTTTTGTTAAACCAGTGAGACGAAAGATACACCGCGCGTGCGAGCCTGTCTGCCGTTGAGGTAATTATGGTAAATTGGGTTATCCATCCATAGAAATCCCACCAGAGCATATGAAACACAATGGTGATAAGGGCAAATATTAAAACGTCAACCAACGCGCCCAGTTTATGACGATGGATAAACACATTACACCTTTCATACGCAGTCTGCAGTGATTTCATAGTAAGATGTTTTAGTAAAACTTATCAGCTACCATCGGGCCAAGCCACCGTATAACAAAACAGGGAGAAATTTTCCACAAAAAACTCAATATATTTCGGTTGGGCATTAGAATATTTAATCTGCCAATTTTAACCTGGTCATTACGCAACGGATAAGAAAAATTCCAGTATAATGTGGTATTTTTAACTCCCCATTGCTGTTTATAATAATGTGAGCCGGAGTTTCGGGTACTTCTGCCAAAGCTAAAAGCGTGGCTTTTGCGCTGAATGCTTAGCTTTATGCATTCCCACCATAAAAAATAGCTGGTGTAAAAAGGATTATAATCTTCCAGGGTTGCAAACCAGCAGACTTCAGCAAAATGACCTCTTTTTAGCATGATGGCTCCACCTATTGCTTTACCGTCATGCCTGGCAATAATCACAGTACCATTGTGTCCAAAAGCATCAACCACCCGCTTGTAGAATTTGCGCGACATGGCCGGTGCCCCTAAACGATGCATATTATGAGAAAACACTCCGTAAAACTTATTGACCAGTTCCGATCCACCAATTTCAACTTTAATATTGTGTTTAACGGCTTTGTTTATTTTTCTTCTCACATTGGATGAGAGCCGGGCAAACTGTTCCTCCGGGGAATCGGGCAAAGGCAGCCATGACACAACTTTTACATCGTGATAATAATCGGAAACCCTGGCAAGCAACCTCAGGTGCCACTGCACATCAGGATCAGTGCATGAAAAAGTACGGCCATCATAAATAAATTCAGGCGTAGTTTCTACCTGCTCCGGCACATCATCATGCATCAAGGCATATGAAAAATAAGGCATCGAAACCAGCACATCTCCCATTTTTACCAGCATGATAAATTTCATACCCCTGGGCGTGTGTACCTTGTACCAGGCTGGTTTACCGGCTTTCTCGTAAATTAGTGGCCATTTTATTTTCATAATTAACTTCTTTCCCCGGAATGGTGAGCGGTTGCAATGGTTTCTGGCAGTGGAGGTAAGTTTTTGAACACTCTAAAGGCCATTTTTTGATCTGATGAAAAAACAGCAGCCGCTGTGAGCAGTATAATCAGAAAATCTGTTTTAAAGCTACAGTTAAGGGCATACCATGCCTCCAACTTACCTTTATATGGAGCAATATACAAGCGGTCAAATTCATGGGGATCAATCTGGATATCGTGATAATACTTTTCTTCATCCCTGAAAATCAATGAAGCAATTCCAGTCAGCCCGGGTTTGCATTCATAAAACCTTGCCTGGACTTCGGGACTAAATTTCATAAAATCAACCTTCATCAATGGTCTGGGTCCCACCACCGACATATTGCCGATAAATATATTAATGAGCTGGGGAATCTCGTTAACTTTTGACCCCCTCAGATATTTACCCAGTGGGGTCAATCGCCAGTCATTTTTAACGGTAATGCTACCGGTACCCAGCGAAGGGCTGGCTTTAAGCATGGTGGCAAATTTCCAGATTTTAAAAGGCTGGTTTCTGAATCCAATCCGTTCCTGAAGATAAAAAACATAACCTTCACCGGTAAGCTTTAAGGCGATGGCCAGAGGAATAAAAAAAGGCAAAAACAAGGTCATTCCAACCAGGGAAGCCAATAGATCACCAAATCGTTTTACAAATGGATAAATCATAATTACATTTTTTGATCAAGATTTTTGCCTGTTTCAATGTGATGAAAACCGGGCAAAAAACGGCGCATTACCTGAACAATATCAGCTTTTGTAACATCTTGCAATTCAAGAACATCAGTGAGTTCATTCAACATGGCAGTGATTTCAGCCAGCGGTTTACGGACTGCATTCTTTATTACTCCCAAAGAGGTAAAGGTATCTATGTCCAATTGTTCATCAGTGGTGTAAAATTCTTCATAGGTCTTTTCGCCAGAAGTATCTGATTCAAAGAAAAAAACCGGATAGCTTTTGGGATGTGCATGCATGCGTGTTGCCTCATACCGGGCTTTTTGTTCTGAACCACACACTAAAGGAGTATAGCCCATTTCCCGAATGAAGTCGAGCGTAATGTCCTTAAAATTCATCATTTGAGTTTCAGCCAGGCGGGGAAAAAATATGTCACCTGTCTTTCCCAGAATACACGCCAACAGACAAATCTGCCCCGATTCCTTTGGTGAAACAAAAAAACGTTTGATATCCGAAGGACAGGATAAAGGCTGTTGCTTCATCATGCGTTCAAGATATCCGGCAAGCAGGCTGCCGTTAGAGAATGCCACATTGGCAAACCGGGCAGTGGTAATGTTAAAGCGGTCAGAATAAGAGAGAATTACCTCTTCCATAATTTTTTTGCTTGCACCCATAATGTTTACCGGGTTTGCAGCTTTGTCAGTGGAAACACAGAAAAAATGTTCCGGGGGCTGCTGAGCCAGGGTTTCGAGCAGTTTTACCGCTTTTATGATGTTATTCTGAAGCAAAGCCGTAACTGAAAAATGATCTTTTTCGCTGCGGACATGTTTGTGTGCGGCAAAATTGGCCACAATGTCAAAAGGTCCGGCATCGGCAAGTATCCGGTAAAATATCGGATCATCAAAATTGATTGGATAAGTTTTATAATCGGCAGGAACTGTCAACCCATAAGTACTTCGCAAATCACGGGTAAGCTCGGTCAGGTAGTTTTCACTCAGGTCAGCCACGAAAAGCTTTGCAGGTTTGAACCGCAACAATTCGCGGATGAACGAAGAACCAATGGTGCCTCCACCTCCAATCACCAGCACTGACTTATTGTTTATGGCGCTGTAAAGTTCATCACCGGCATTGGCCAGGTCCTGTTCAAAAAAGCTCTCTTTCCGAAAGGTAATATGAGAAGAGATGAATTGTTCAATATTTATCATAGTTTGTGTCTTATCCGCGTTGGATGGTTTCTGTAATGGCTTCCACTACCTTTTGACGTTCGGCCTCGGTGATGTTTGAGCTGGATGGCAGGCACAAACCCAGATCGAAAAGCCGGTTGGAAGTTCCGTTAAGATAAGCCGGGAATTTTTCAAAGATTGGCTGCAGATGCATGGGTTTCCACAATGGCCGGGTTTCTATATCCAGTTCATTCAAAGCATTGTAAATCTTTTCGCGGTTTACCCCCAGAGTTAAATCCGGGTCTATGGTTATCGCGGTAAGCCAATGGTTTGAGAAGAAGCGGTCATCGGGTGCTTTCTGAAATGATATGCCTTCTACTGTGCCAAGGTTTTCCCGATAGAATTCAAAGTTTTCACGCCTTTTAGCCACCCGTTGAGCTATCACCTCCATCTGACCACGACCAATACCGGCGCAAATATTGCTCATGCGGTAATTATAACCAATGTGCGAATGCTGATAATGTGGAGCGGCATCCCGTGCCTGGGTAGCTAAGAACAATGCTTTTCTGCAATAATCCGCTTTGTTTGAAATCAGTGCACCACCCCCTGAGGTGGTGATAATTTTATTACCATTGAAAGAGAGTATGCCCATTTCGCCAAAAGTCCCGGTGGCCTGCCCATCAAAGGTGGAGCCGAGAGATTCAGCAGCATCTTCAATAACCGGCACCTGATAACGCCTGGCAATCTCCATAATTTCATCAATGCGTGCAGGCATACCATACAGATGCACCAAAATAATGGCTTTTGGCATCTTTCCGGATGGCTTACGCTCAGCCAGCGCTTTCTCAAGCAATTCGGGACTCATGTTCCAGGTGGTTGGCTCAGAATCTATAAACACCGGTGTAGCTCCCTGATAAACAATGGGATTGGCCGAAGCTGAAAAGGTAAAGGTGGAGCAAAAAACCTCATCTTCACTGCCCACACCCAAAAGAATGAGGGCCAAATGAATGGCAGATGTGCCAGATGCCAGGCAGGTACAGGCTTTGGCGCCGGTGAATTGCATGATATCGTTTTCGAGGCCGGTAACATTGGGACCCAGCGGGAATACATGGTTGTTCCGGAAAGCTTCTTCAATATATTTCATTTCTTCCCCGCTCATATGGGGAGAAGAGAGCCAGATTTTTTCAGTTGGTTCCATTGTTAGATTTAATCGTTAAAATTCTATTTAGTCATCTTCTGTTTCAAATATCAATAGAGAAATAAAACAATTTTCTTTCCTTTTATAATTCTATAAATTATATAAAAGTATTTAATATTCGAATACTTTTCTCTCAATCCACCGTAAAAGCTTATTGTCTTTAAATTTGCTATAATGTTCTCGTATATAATTTCTGAATGGCAATTGTAATTTACCGATTAAACGGGCCCGGTATGGGAGCCTGAAACCCATTCCGTCCATAACGGCTGTGGTGCAGGGTGCACAAACACCACACGGTCGAATTTTGACAAACGGACGCTTACAAAATGAAGTCATATTAATAATATCTTCCCAGCCTTCTTTGACAGCCATATCATAAATTACTTTTTTTGATAAGTCAATGATGGGATAAGAAAAAAAAGTAAAAACAAGCGAATCCTTGTAAGTAATAAATAATTCCATTTCACCCTCAAGGTAAACAATTGCAACTTCCATGTCATTGATATTGTGTGCCTTACAATAATTTGCCATAAAATAATATTGATCTATCACCTTTATTTCCTTTCTGAGTCTGGCTACTTCAGCGTCAATTTCCTTATTAATGGAAATATGTTTTGCATTAGTGTATATGGTAGGTAAAAAGCGTATTTTAACATCAGGGTATTTTTCGCAAATTTTTCTCCTCATTTTTATCATTGCGTCAATTTCTATTCCGGAAACATTATCTCCAAATATCAAATAATGTGGCTGGACCGTATGATTGGTTTTTCGAAGCAGTTGCACTACCCTGAATGTGGAATCTAATCCACCTGTCCAAAAAATATTTACGACCTTTGCGTCTTTTTTTATATCCATGGTTTGTAAGTTTTACCTTAAATTATAATTCAACAGCTATTTCAGAAACAAAAATTTCATCCATCAATTTACGTTTTTTTTGCTCAAAACAATATAGCTAATTTGCCCACTCTTCCTTAAGTTTTTTCCCAAGCAATGTAAAGGTTATAATCTTAATGTCAAGCCAAAACGACATACGTTTTACATAATTATTGTTCAGGCGGACTTTTTCAGGATACAAAACATGGTCATTATAATAGATGGGGTCTTCCTGAAGGGCGAGTAATTCTTCTTCATTTGAAAATTTCAGGCTGGCAGTACCTGTAAGTCCCGGTCTTATGGTCAGTAAAAGTCGGTCATCCCCTTCAAGCTTATCGGCATATCCGGGCACATCAGGGCGGGGTCCCACAAAACTCATATCTCCCTTGAATATGTTCCAGAGTTCCGGAAGCTCATCCAGTTTATACTTCCGTAAGGTCTGCCCTAAGGGAGTAATCCTGGATTCTCCTTTCACGGAAATGGTACTGCCTCCATGATTTACCTTCATGGTGCGGAATTTAACCATTCTAAAAAGCTTTGCATCCTTACCGACCCGTTGTTGTTTAAAGAAAATGGGGCCGGGCATTTTAATCTTAATGAGAATAGCAACAACAATAAACACAGGCAATAATAAAAGCATTCCAAAGAAAGAAGCCATAATATCGAAGAGTCTTTTTAGCATAAGAATTGGAAAAGGGTTATAGTTTAAATCGTTCCAGCAACTGAAAATTCAGTATCTTAAGGTATTCACTGAGTGTATATTGAATGTCTTCGCGTCTTTTCCACCACCCTTCAGGGTTATAGGAGGTATAAATACTGGGACTTACCATAACAGTAAATTTGCGCTTTTTGTTTTTCAGTGCTTGTTTAAATATCATTGAAGCCCGTCTCGCATGGGGTGAGGAGCTTACTACAATTAAGGTATCGATGTATGGTTCTTTCAACAAAAAATTCCGAATCAGGATGGCTTCATTTTGTGTACTTCGGGCAGGGCCCGGAACTTTTATAATGTGCTCCTCTAATATTCCTAAACCATTCAATGCTTCAATAAACTGCTCTGAGTTGCTTTTAAGCACAACTCCTCTATGCTTCAAAGCCTTGAATCCTTCCATACCTTCCTCAACCAATAAAACGTTGGGAGCCCATCCCTTCTGATACAAATCGTTGGTCTGCAAGGCCCTGTCTGCAATGGATCCCATCAGTACTACCAGAGCATCGGCTTTGGCCAGTTTATCCGTTTTAACCAGAAAGTAACCGGCATTTGCAATGAGCCAAATGAGCAGAACAATGGCCGAAACAAGAGCGAAAATCAACAAAAGCCGGCTAAGCTTCATACCTGATTTACAAGGGTTCAATTTATACCGGGTATATTTTCCTGAGCAGCACCATGGTTTTGTCCACCACATAACCGTAGTCATGAATCGACTCGTTCAGTTCAGCAATGTTTAAACCGCTACTTACGGCCTCAATGTGACTGACCTTTTGCGCAACGAGATGTTCAATCACCGCAGTCTCAAGCATGGCACTGAATGCATGTTGATCGTGCGATTTAGATACATAACTATAAAAATACAACACGTGATTTTTGCTTTTAAATTTACCGGTTCTGAATGCTACCAATTCTTCTGTATGGTGGTTGATAAGTCCCAGAACAAACTCACTCGGGAAGCGCCGGAAGGAGCGTCGGATATATAATTCGAGCCGTTTTTTGGCTATCTCTGCCGGAATATAAGGATCTATGCTGAAGCGGTCATCACAATTGTGGGCATACATCATGGCAATGGCCTGATCCAGATATTCATCTCCGGCAATCAGCTCAATCCGATAAGGGAAATAAGATTTTGAAGAGGCAGAAAGCTGACTCGTGCGCAGGTGTTTAAATAGTCTGAATTCTACGAACCTGAAGCCGATATCTTCATAGTCCCCAATTGCTTTCAAATCCGTGGAGCTGACCATTACCTGGACATAACCCGGATTTTGTTCTTTGATAAAGTTCGGTTCAAATTCAGCATATTCTGCCGGAGGGGTATTGGCTTCTATCGAAAACACCGGATAGCCCAGCAATTTGGATTCAACTTCCAGTTTATTGTATTCTACCTGCATTTGCGACATACTCATCATCTGCTTTATTTTGGAATTGCCATTACTTTCTCTTTGAACCTGTGGAATACCACGGAATCATCATTCACATTTTTATCAAGCACCATTCCTGCAGCAATTTTATTGCGGTTGCCTACTTTTATCAGTGGAATGGTTGCACTGTTGATGCCAAAAAGGTTTTCATCGCCAATGGTGGTAAAACCCGAAAAGCAAACATTGGGGCTGATAAAATTATATTTTCCCAGGTGTGTATCATGACCCAGGCTGCAACGTGAATTAATCAGGGTAAAATCACCAATCCTGGCATTTGGGCCGATATTGGCCATGGGGCCGATAACCACGCCCATGCCAATGGTTGCAGACGGAGAAATATAAGCTGTAGGATGGATCAACTTCGCAAAAACAGCGCCCTGTGCCTGGTATTGTTCCACAAAACGTTTGCGGTAGAGCAGATTGGCAATCCCCATAATATAGTGACAATCTTTTCTGATGATGTGATCGCGTACACCGCCCAACAAAGGTGCAGAAAGCATGTAATTTGCATAATTGTCCGGATTATCATCCAAAAAACCGATCACTTTAAATTCCTGGCTTCCTTTAAGTTGGTTGGCATAGCTTATGTATTCGTCAAGTTCGGCACCATGCCCTCCAGAACCTACAATGATGATTTCAATCATATCAAACGACAGATATTAAATGAACTTTTTATTGGCTTATTATCGGGCGGTATAGCCCCCATCCACCACCAGATTGGTTCCCGTTACCCAACGCGCAGCATCAGAAAGCAGGAAAATACAGGCATTGGCCACATCTTCCGGCTTACCCAACCCCAGCGGATGAAGACTTTTAACGCGGTTCAGCGATTCTTCATCCTGACTATAAACGGCACTTTGCGACATAGGTGTTACCACCACACCGGGAGAAATGGTATTTACGCGGACATTCCGGGTAGCCAGTTCAAGCGCCAGTGATCTGGCTCCTGCGATAAGGGCACCTTTGGTAAGACTGTAAATCGTCTTTCCCATCTCTCCCACCATACCCATAACGGATGAAAGGAAGATAACGCTTGCTCCATCATTGTTCTGAGCAGCATGTTTGATGAAAAGTTTGGTAAGCTGAATGGCACTGTGAACATTCGTTCTGAAAAAGTGATCCATCTTTTCGGGAGAAAGCAATTTCAAGGGCAAAGTTGTGGAAATACCGGCGGCATTCACCAATCCATGCAAAGAGCCAACCTGCGAAACAGCCTCTTTCAGCATTTTTCCTACAACATCATAATCCAGGAGATCAACGGCATAAACCAGATGCAAATCGGGTGAATTCATTGCTGCGAGGGTTTGCTGAAGCCGGGTTTCATCCCTCCCCAGCAGAACCACCCTTGCCCCTGCCCTGCTGCATGAAATGGCTGTTTGCCGGCCAATGCCCGAAGAAGCTCCGGTAACAAGGATGGTTTTTCCATCTAAAGAAAATGGATTCTCCATGTTAAATTTCAACCAGGGGTAAGATGAAAGGATTGTTGATGGGAATGGTTGCAGACCCCAATGATAGGCCAACTCCAAATCCTGAAATAAGCAATTGTTTGGGTTCCTTCAGCTTATCATCCAGTTCAGTGACCATTGTTAATGGAATTGACACCGAGCTGGTATTCCCATAGCGATGCAGGCAGTAAGGAACTTTCTCTGCATCCAGCTTAAGTTTGCGGATAAGGTGATCGTTCATGAAGCGGTTGGCCTGATGAAAAACAAAATAGTCAATATTCTCCTTTTGCATTCCGGCAAGGCCAAGTGTGTCCTTAACCGATCTGGGCACTTGAGTTATCACGAATTCAAACACCCCTGCTCCATCCATATACCCTTGCTCATCGCTGTGAAAGCCACCATCATCCTGAAGTTTTTCAATATAGGAATCCGGGGTGCTGGGATTGCGGTAACCTCCGGATTTAGCCATAATGTAATTGCCTTTTTCCCCGTCTGAATCGAGTTTAAATACACTTTCACCCAGGGTTGAATCCTTTGAAATCATGAAAGCAGTAGCAGCATCTCCAAACAGGAAACCCGTCTGGCGGTCTTTGAAGGAATATACTTTCGACCGGGTTTCTGCATTGATCAACATTACATTTCGTATGGCAGGCTGGGCCGCCAGAGTATAGGCCAGATTGAGACCGAAAACAAAACCAGAGCAACCCAGATTTATATCAAAAGCAGCACAGGATTTGGGTAAATTGAGGCGTGACTGCATTAAGATACCCGTGGCTGGCATACGGTAATCGGGCGTTTGGGTCACGAATATAAGCACATCGGTGTGCTCGGGCTCAAACTGACCCGAAGAAAGCAACTTAGTGGCTGCGGCATAAGCCAGATCAGAGGCACAGGTATCGGAACCAGCAATCCGCCTTTCAAAAATACCGGTTTTGTCCACTATTGCTTTTGCGTCTTCGGGGCTAAAATTGGGATTATCGGTGTAGTTGTTATACACCTCTTTGGGCACCGCCGCAGCCATGCCTGAAATCCCCACACCATGATGTTTGAAAACAGCCATTGGTAAAAAGTTTAGGAATTATTTTTAATATAGTCAATGATGTCCTGCACGGTGTTCATTTTACCAAATTCGTCGCGTGGAATCACGATGCCATATTCTTCATCTACAAATGAAATCAGCGATAAATAGGCCAGAGAATCCCAGTTTTCATATTCACGAAATTTGTCGGCCGGTTTCACAGTAGTCTCCATTTCAAGGAGTTCGGTAAGTTGTTCTAAAAAGTTTGTTTCCATGGGTTGGTTTTTAAAGTGTGAAAATAGAGAAAATTGCTTAAAAATACATTGTTGAACATTAAAATTCAAAAGATTTTAGCCGGTTTACAATGCTGACAGAAAAGTGAGCAAAAAGTAATTACCCAGATGCTTTCAGGAATCATAATCTTGAAAGGTATGGTGAGATTCATAAAAAGTAAATTGTTCATTTCTGAAAATCATCGTTTCCTTTAAAGGCTTCCGCGGTCACTTCACCTTCCTGGTTTACACCTTCCCTTAGAATAACCTTTTTAACTGTTAAAAGTATGATCTTTACATCGAAAATAAAACTGATGTGCTCGACATAGTAAACATCATAGGCGAATTTTTCGTCCCAGGTAAGCTTATTGCGCCCATTCACCTGTGCCCAGCCGGTTATGCCTGGCAATACCAAATGGCGACGTTTCTGAAAATCATTATAATAAGGTAAATACTTTACCAGTAAAGGTCGCGGGCCAACTATACTCATATCTCCAATCAATATATTTATTAACTGAGGCAATTCATCCAGTGAGGTAGACCTGATAAACTGACCAATCTTTAAAATACGCTGATCATCCGGCAGCAAACCGCCTTGCTCATCAGTTTGATCACTCAGAGTTTTAAATTTTATCAGCTTAAAAACTTTGCCATTTTTTCCAGGTCTTTCCTGTACAAAGAAAGGGTTCCCACGGTTTGCAACAGTTAATAAAACCATTAGCACAATAAAGAAAGGCGAAAAGAGGATTAAAGCTACTGTGGCCAGACAGACATCCAAAAATCTTTTCAAATATTTGTAGTAAAACGAGTTCATTATGAAAAAAATAGGTGCTATTCAATAACTCTAACGATCATAAATGCCTCGGCATAATGATAACCAACTGTTGACCCCCTGAATTTTGAAAGTGCTTCCAGCGCCTCAAGGGACCGCGAACTGGGATACTCCCTGAGTTGACTTTTGAAGCACTTCATGGCTTCTATTTTCGTATTGAAATAATCAGTAATATCCACAAAGAAGTTAGGAATAAATACATCATTGCTGAAGGGATGTGCCCATTCGGTTTCTGAAAGTGTTTCAAAACAATAAATTTCCTTTACTGTGCAGGCATTAATGGGCCGTGCAGCCACCATTGCTGCTTTAAACACCACACTGTGATCGTTGTGGATGTCTCCCTTATGCGGCAGAAAAAGCTTCTCTATTTGCCACTCTTTAAGCACCTTTTCTATGGCTCTGGCTATTTCGGAAATAGACACCAGATCAAGTTCCGGGGCAGGAAAATCAAGGAAACGGGTATCAGTCACTCCAATTATTTTTTGTGCTTCTCTGGCCTCCCGCCTTACATTGTCAATTTTATCCGGACCATATAAGTGTGAGACGCCGCGCGACATAATTAAAACATGCACCTTATTGCCGGTACTGGCGTATTTGGTCATTACTCCACCGCAGCCTAAAACCTCATCATCCGGATGGGGGGCGATAACAAGAATATTCTTACCCGTGTTCATATTTATTATTTTAAGAGTCTAACTATTTTGGTTCGCAATGACATTTCAGCAAAAGTAATGAAACTATACCCGGCATTTCTAAAAGCTTTTTGGGCGGCTATATCATCTTCAGTGGTATAGGTCCAAATGGTAATGTTTTTATCCGGGTATAACAATGGAATTAGAGAAAGTACTTGTGAAAAAACTCCCTGTCCTCGGTAGGATGCATGGGTTACACATGGACCCACCTGCACATCCCCTTTCTTCATAAATGGAAAGCGAAATACCTTTGGAGTCAAATAAGAGTAATGGACTACTGTTTTGTCATCCATCAAGACCAATACAGTGTAATGACCAAGACTAAAGAGAAACCAAAACAAATTGACTAAGGGTGAAAGGCCATATTTACCCCAGTCACCTAATCCTGGTTTATACTTTATTAGTGTGTATCCGATATAACTCGACGGCCAGGTTATGAAACCCTCTTCAGGAGATTGTTTGGAATAAATCAATAGCTTTCGTTTCATGCCCGGAGTTGTTATTCTTAACCTTTTAAAATTTGCTTCATATTTTGATAGACATGATCCAGGGTTTTCTTTCCATAACGCTGGTCGACAGGCAAAGGAATCATATAACGTGATAACCAACCTTCAAATGAATCCACAGCCACCTCCTTTAATACTGAATTCCATCTTCTACCTGTAAAAATTTGTCTTTTATTCAGTTCATCAACCATCGAAGCTTGTTCAATTACTAAAGGATAAAACATGGGGACACATGAATCATCGTAATGACGAAAAACATCAAGCATATTCATTTCTTTATATTGACCATGTGCATATTCAAAATTCCTTCTCCGGGCATCACGAATTCGTTGATAATTAATTCCATTCAGAAGTGCTTTCGTCAAATTTGACATGTTCAGTATATCTGCATTATCAATTCTCTCCTCATTTTTCATTCTTTCTTTATACGAAGCACTACATCCGACCTCATGACGTTCCAACAAAAACAGGGAAGTGGCGGAAGAAAAATCCTGTGGGTAATTCATGGTATTTTTTTTAGCCGAAGGTCCTACAACATAGCAACCATCAGGAACACCAAAGAATTTTCGGGCAGAATAAACATTGTAACAATCCTCGATGGGCGGATTATAAAATGCCGGGCCATTATCGATAATGACATGTTGATATTTTTCACTTATTTCTTTCAAAAAATCATGTGAAAATATTCCAAAATAATTCACCAATAAAACCGCGGCATCATCCGCAATATTTTCTAACTCAGGATTGAATAAATTGTTCAGATAGTATTTTTCAATTTTAACACCTTTTTTTTGTAGAAAATCATTTACAGTCGGACATTGATAATAGGGCATATAAATTTTCTCACATCCCATCAACTGTAGCGCGTGATAGATTCCGGCCCTGGCTGAGTTTAACCTGGCAACATTCTCATCATCAGGAAAATATTCCCCCGTATTCTCAATGTCAAGCTCAATAAAACTACCTATTTCCATGACCTGTTTATTTTTGATTTGACAATACTTTTCCCCAGTTGTAACCGCAATTCATCAAATAATCAATGATGGTTACATTGGATTGAAAATCGCCCCACAATTGCGGATATTCAAATACTTTAAAGCTGGAATACCTGAGCTCCAGACTATTTTCTTTGAAGTTATCCTCATTTTGGTATGCCTTAGCTCCTGTTCCTGAATAATAAATACTTCCCTTCAGTGCAATACAAATATCGATGATTTTTTGTTCGCGTACTGATTCGATATTTAAATCGGATGAATTCACAAACCGGGTTACAATTCCCAGTTTTTTACAAATAAAAGCAATCATCTCACTGTTAAACAGAGCTAAATTAGAGAAATCATCATTATAAAACAAGCTTAAATCATTGAATACTTCCTCGAAATAGGGACTTCTTTTATAATTGGCAATAAATGTTTTTAAATGTTTTTCCTTCCAGTCCACGTCATCATTTATCCACACTTTATTTATATTGTCTTTGAAATTTTTGCGAACAGGAATCTTTAACCGAAATGGCCCCTGTGATGTCTTAATATAGTGGTAGTTATGCATGCCCTGATTAGAGAATTGCACATCATCCAGAAACACAAAAATATCAGACTGATAAATTTTGTAAAAATACCCCAGCCATGGTATAAAATTGGGCTGATGTATTGAAATAATATTTCCTGTTTTTTCCATCTCAGGCTTTACGATAAATGTTATCTGTTTTAAAAAACATAAGAAACGAGGCTAAAAATAGTTTTAAATCGAACATAAAAGACTGTCTCTGAACATATTCCACATCTATGGGAATATTAATATCCCAATCATGCACTTCGCGGCAACGTACCTGAGCCAGACCACTTATGCCAGGTTTTACCAGAAACCTTTGCTTTTCAAACGAATTGTAATCTTTAAAATATTTTGGAAAATGTACTACCGGCGGACGCGGGCCTATAAAACTCATCTCACCCTTAATGATGTTAAAAATTTGAGGCAATTCATCAATACTGGTCTTGCGGATAAAAGCCCCCACCTTTGTGATGCGGGGATCGTTTTCATAAAGTTTATCACTTTTGTTTAAATCCGCTTGTTTGGTAATCATCGAACGAAACTTGATGATTTTAAACACCTTCCCGTTTTTACCCAGCCGAGGCTGCAGAAAAAAGGCAGGACCGGAAGAGTCAATCTTAATGGCTACAGCCACCAGAATTAGTAGTGGCCAAAGCAGTAGAAGTGCGAGAATTCCAATCAGTATGTCAGCAAGGGGTTTAATGATATTTTTATACATACAATTTTTTATTAACTTGATTATCTTTGATTGGCAGAGAAATGATTGGCAATTATATTATAAGATTGATTGATGGTATAATTCTTCAGGAGGAAGTCATATCCATTCTGCCCCAAATCTTTAAGACTTATATCTTTGGAAAGCAAAAATTCGATTTTGTTGTGGAAATCAGTTGCATCGCCATGTAGTGTCCAATAACCAAAATTATTCTCGGTAATGATGCTCCCGATATCGGTAACCCTATCCGTAGCAGCCAAAACCGGTTTTTTTTGTTCCATATAGGAAAGCATCCGTGAAGGAAAATTAGGCACGGTAAAATAACTATTCAGGAAAATGAGACCTACATCACATAATGCCACCATCACATCAAACTCATCCTTAGGCACTTGTTTAAACAACAACGCATTTCCGATGCTATGTTCTTTGATGAAGCGGTCTATTTGGTTAAAGGCTGAACCCGCTCCCACGGTAATAAAGAAAACCCGCTCATCCTCAGCTTTCATTTTCATAACCTCGAGATAAAATTCAATCCCCTGTGATTTGCCAAGGTTACCTCCGTATATAAAAATAAGCGCATTCACAGGTATGCCATGCTTTTTGCGAAATGCTACCTTCTGATCGGCGGTAACAAGCATTCCGACCGGCTCAATGCTGTTGGGATTAACTTCTATTTTGTTTTCAGGAATGTCTGGATTGTGTTTCAGCAAATAATTCACATTGGCCTCCGACATGCAGCCGATATGATCTGAAAGCCCGTACAATTTCTTTTCCTGCTTACGGAAGTACCTGTAAATGAAACTTTTGTCACTGAACACTTTATCATCCACAGCGGCCTGAGGATAAATATCCTTCAATAAGAGATAAGACTTCGCGTCATCACGATGCTTAATGAATTTAACCACTCTTGAAATATTGATGGGTGGAGTAGAATATAGGATAAGATCAAATTCCACATCCCCAAAATACTTTTTAATGCCTTGTATAAACTGAAATTCGAGCATCAGATAAGCCAATCCCTTTTCAAGAACACCCGATTGCTGAAGATTGAGGGTTTTTAATTTTAAAAGCGTAAGATTTCCTTGCTCAAGCAGGCTGGTACTTTTCTTAAATTTCCGCTCCATGGGCGAAATCACATACATCTTATGCCCTTCACTGCAAAACTTCCGCACCAGATCAGGATAAATGCCCCGGTCATTGATGCTGGTGAAACGGGAAAGGGTGAGGAAGAGAATGTACATTTTGAATGAGTGATCTGTGATCTGTAATCTGTGATCAGTTTGGAATGTTTAAATTTTTATCGATTGATTTCTTAAGTCCAACGGTCATTTTTCTAATTATGACCAAATCAGTAAGCAATTTTTCAAAATGTATTTCATTCAAATAGTCCAAATTTTTGGAAATAATCAATTGGGTTTCCAGTTCAGCGAGAGAACCCAGGGTAATAGATAAAAAGTGAGAAAATTCTTTTGTAGAAGTTCTTGCTGCACCTTCAGCAATGTTTGATGGAATAGAAACTGCTGATCTTCGAATTTGATTCGTAATACCATAAATTTCACTTTTAGGAAAAGATTCAGTTGATTTATAAATTAATGTAACGAACTGAATTGCATTCTTCCAAACATCTAAATCATGGTGTGTTCTCATTTTTTTATCTTTTATAAATGATCAATAAATAATGATGGGTGATCTAAGATGGGCGATCCGCGGGCCGATTGCTGTTGGTTTATAACAGATTACTGATCACAGATTACAGATTACAGATCACTCCCTCCAAACTACCCTCCTAACATAATCCGTATAACTCAAAATAATCCGTACCACTTTATCCGACACATTCGGCATGGAATAATCGGCCACCTGTCTGAATGCCTGGTCTTTAACAGATTGATCCGATAACTGCATCAACCCCTGCATCACCCGTTCGGGATTCAGGCCAACCATCATAACGGATGCTTCTTCCATGGCTTCGGGGCGCTCATGGGCTTCACGGAAGTTCAATGCCCTGAAATTCAGGATGGATGACTCCTCACTAATGGTTCCACTATCAGATAGTACTGCCCTGGCGTTCATTTGCAGATGGATATAATCGGTGAGGCCAAAAGGTTTCATCAATTGTACCAGTGGATTAAACTGAATGCCTTCTTTTTCAATGCGGTTGCGGGTGCGCGGGTGGGTCGTTACAATTACCGGTAAACCGTGGCTTTCTGCGAGCTGATTTAATATAACAATGAGGTTGGCGAAATTTTTATCAGACGAAATATTTTCTTCCCGGTGAGCCGATACTACAAAATACTGATCCTTAGTGAGATTCAGTTGTTTCAGAATTACCGATTGCTCAATCCGGGGCAGATAATGATGCAATACCTCGAACATGGGGCTGCCGGTTTTGATGATTCTGTCAGGAGGAAGTCCTTCCTGCAAAAGATATTCACGCGCTATATCACTGTATGTCAAATTAATATCACTGATGTGATCTACGATCTTCCGATTTGTTTCCTCAGGTACCCTTTGGTCAAAACAGCGGTTGCCGGCTTCCATATGAAATATTGGAATATGTCGTTTTTTGGCAGGGATGGCACACAGGCAACTGTTGGTATCACCCAGCACCAGGAAGGCATCGGGATTTTCCCGCTCAAGCACCGGATCTATATTGATGAGAATCTGACCAATGGTTTCTGTGGCATTTTTTCCCGCGGCATTCAGATAATGATCAGGATTTCTCAGGCCCAGGTCCTTGAAAAAGATTTCATTCAATTCATAATCGTAATTCTGACCGGTATGCACCAATACATGTTCTATGGCCGGGCTTTCATCCAGTTTGGCCAATACCCTGGATAAGCGGATAATCTCCGGCCGGGTGCCAACGACAGTCAAAACTTTTAATTTCTTCATTTCTTATTTATTTATTGATTTAAGCTCATTTCTATACTATGCCCATCAATACCTTTGAGTGCACAACCTGAAAAATATAAAGACCTGGTTTCCTTAGTCCTGTTTTCAGGAAAATAACATTGTCCAAACTGGAAATAGCGGTGGTCAAATTTATCCTTTCTGAACTTTTGAATGATTTCAGCCTGACCGGATGCCGGATCAACCCTCCAAAGATAGGAGTGCTGATCGGTATTTATCACCGAAGGCTCAACAGTTGTATTGAAAAACAGCAAGGGTCCACTCTTGGTGGCATTAATTACAGAACCCTGAACTTTTGCAAGAGAACGGATTTCGAGGGTTTCCCTGTTGAACACCTTAAGCCGGTTTTGTTCCAGTTCAGAATCCGTTCCGTAGAAAATCTCATTTTCCGTAAAAAGCAGTTTACACGTTCTGAATTTCTGTCCTCCTCTGAAAACTTCTGTAAAAGAGGTAAATTTATCTTCTGTAAAGCCGATAATGCATTCATTTTCCAGGTCACCGGTGGTTACCCACAATCTTTTGGTGAAGGCATCGAAATGGATACCATGAATATGCCGTATGGAGCCGGGCGCAAAAGTATAGGCTATCTGCCAGGTGTCACCGCTGTCAGAAGATTGGTAAATATGCACTTTATCCCGTTCGGCATTGTGGAAATATTCACCGAAATAGATATTCCCTTCCTGATCTTCTGCAAAATTCATAGGTCGGGTGCCCCGGGTGATGTCAAAACATTTTTTAAATTTCGCTTCTCCGGGATTTAATTTAAAGATTCCTTTCCGTGCAATGGCGAGCAGGGTTCCGTTGGAAAGCGTTTTCATAAAATAAATTTCCAACCTCAACAAACGGGCAATCAGCCTAAAATGAGCCAATAGTCTATTGGTGAATTCAGGAATAGCAGCTACGGTTTTCCATTTACCATCAGGAAGCAACTTTTTCATCACTTTATAACCCCTGGAAGCAAGAAGAAAATCTTCTCCGACTTCAAGCATTTTAAGCCCTTTATGCAAATGCAGCTTTGGATAATCTTGCTTCATGCTTTTTCAAACTTTTTCGAAATAGGTATCCGCGTCTTCGGGATTGAAAAATTCATTGATCCAGAAAATGGTGTATAATTCGTCCTCTCCGATATTCGTAATGTTGTGGGTATGCCAGATGGGCATATCAACATATGCGGGCTGCCTGCCATCTAATTCAAAGGTGATAACTTTATCTGTACCTATCCGGCGAAGTTCAATTTGAGCTCTGCCTTTAATTACTGCAAACCGCTCTGCTTTGCGCGTATGGAAGTGATTGCCGCGGGTAATGCCAGGAACCGTCGTTGAAAAACTTACCTGTCCCCCGCTGTTGAGTTTGATGGTTTCCACAAAGCTGCCTCGTTTATCAGTATTGAGTTTCAAGTGGAAAGGGAAGAAAGATTCGTGATCAATGTAACAGAGAAAGGTATTGAAAAGGTTGCGCTCAAAGGGATTATCCAGGTTTGGGATTACACCCTTATCAAAGTAGCTTTCCTTAAAGTTTTGGAGTTTTTGCACTAATTCCGATACTTTGATGGTGGCAGTATGTTCGATGAAAATGGCATCAGCACGACCGCTTGCTTTTTCACAACTCATTGCTTCAATATGTCCGATGATTTCACTTACCAACTCTCCAACATAAATCAGTTTGATTTCTCCGTCTGTTTCAATCTTTGGTGTTTCATTGTGCGTAAGCTGATGGCAAAAGGTGGCCACAACCGAATTGTAATAGGGATGACCAAATGGACCAAAAACATTGGGGATAATAAAGCCGGTGAAGTTTCCGCTGTTTTTCATTGCCCACTGTTCCAAAAGTTCACGCCCCTCTTTCTTGGATTTTCCATAAAGATTGTCGCGTTCTTCCTGGGTGCTGGACGAAAAAAGGATATGTGGTGTGGCTCCACTAGCTTCGCAGGCGGCAACCAATTGTTTGACAAGCCCGATATTGGTATTATAGAGCACTTCGGGATTATTGTGGCGGTTCATGGCAGCCAGGTGAACGATGGCATCGCAGGATTGAACGAAAGTTTTTAATTTTTCGCTATCCTGAAAGTAATCATCCTGGAAATGAATTCTTTCAAACCGCTCAGGATACAAGCCTAAGGTATTGTACAAATGTGTTCCGACAAAGCCTGCCTGGCCGGTTATTCCAACTTTAATCATTGATTGGTGATTGGTGACTAGTGATTGGTAACTTGTTATTGGTGACTCGAGATTGATGACTGAAAATTAGAGCTAACCACTATTCACTATTCACTATTCACTATTTCACTATTCACTATTCACTATTCACTATTTACTATTTACTATTTACTATTTACTATTTATTATTTACTATTTACTATTTGCTACTCACTACTCACTATTTTTTTGTTTTTTAATGAACTTAATAAGTCCTTGAATCATTCTGGAGATCGAGTTTAATTCATTGGTTAATTCCTGCGACTTTTCATCATCAATAAAACCAAGCATTTTTGAGATTATCAACTGAGTTTCAAGTTCTGCCCCACTTCCTAAAGCAACATAAAGGAATTGGATAAATTCTTTATCATGGTTTCGAGCAGCACCTTCTGCAATATTTGAAGGAATTGATACAGCAGCCCGCCGAATTTGTGAAGTTAATCCATATATCTGCTCCTTAGGAAATGAAGAAGTGATTTTATAAATCGAAGCAACCAGCTCAATTGATTTCTTCCAAGCATCTAAATCTTTATGCGTTTTCATATTTTGGTTTCTGGTGATTTGTAACTGGTGATTGGTGATTGGTGATTGGTGATTGGTCATTGGTGATTGGTGATTGGTGATTGGTCATTGGTGATTGGTTATTGGTAATTGGTGATTGGTGATTGGTGATTGGTGATTGGTCATTGGTGATTGGTGATTGGTCATTGGTCATTGGTGATTGGTGATTGGTGATTGGTGATTGGTCATTGGTGATTGGTGATTGGTGATTGGTGATTGGTCATTGGTGATTGGTCATTGGTGATTGGTGACTTGTAATTGGTGACTGAAAATTAGAGCTAATCACTATTCACTATTTACTAATTACTATTTACTATTTACTATTTACTATTTACTAATCACGATTCACTAATCACTAATCACGTCTTCCTGAATAAGAGGCAATTTTAGCAACAACTCCTTCATTCCTTCTACATCTAATCTCCGGGTGTTGTGCGAATGATAATCATCAAATTCGGCGATTTCTTCTTTGCCTTCCACAAAGTATTTATCATAATTCAGGTCGCGGTTATCGGCCGGAACCCGGAAATAATTGCCAGCATCTTTTGCCTTAGCCATTTCTTCACGGGTAACAAGTGTTTCATATAACTTTTCTCCATGGCGGGTTCCTATGGTACGAATGGGTGTATCAGTTTTATAAATTAATTTTAAAGCTTCTGCCAATACGCTCAATGTAGCAGCAGGAGCTTTCTGCACAAACAAATCACCGCTTTCTCCATGCTGAAATGCATATAGAACCAGGTCTACTGCATCATTGAGCGTCATCATAAAGCGGGTCATGTTGGCATCGGTAAGGGTGATTTCCTTCCCTGCCTTTATCTGATCTACCCATAGGGGGATAACCGAACCGCGGCTGGCCATCACATTACCGTATCGGGTGCAGCAAATTGTAGTGGTAGGGTGATCACCCAGAGATCGCGCTTTGGCAATAGCCACTTTTTCCATCATGGCCTTGCTAATGCCCATAGCATTGATGGGATAGGCTGCCTTATCCGTGCTAAGTACCACTACATTCTTTACGCCGTGCTGTATGGCCGAATCAAGCACATTCTCCGTTCCAAAAACATTGGTCCTTACTGCCTGTATTGGAAAAAACTCACATGAGGGCACCTGTTTGAGGGCTGCAGCGTGAAAAATTAAATCAACGCCAATCATGGCACCATCTATACTGCGCTTATCGCGGACATCCCCGATATAAAACTTTACCTTGGGGTTGTTAAGCCGGTGGCGCATATCGTCCTGTTTCTTCTCATCGCGACTGAAAATGCGGATTTCTTTAATGTCGGTATCAAGAAAACGATCAAGTACCGCATTTCCGAAGGAGCCGGTACCACCGGTGATTAAGAGTGTTTTATTTTTGAACATAATGTTGTTTTGTTTTACAAAGTATCATAGAGAATAATATTTCACAGTGTTTCACAGTGTATGACACAGAGTTTCGCAGAGTTTTTTATTTTTTTTTAAATTTTCACTGTGTAACTCTGTGCAACCAAAAAATTCACTTTGCAACTCTGTTTCACAGTAAAGATTCGTACAATGAAAGGTATTCAAGATATTTATTGTCCTTGTTGAAATGCTGTTCAGCGCGGCTACGGCAACTAATCAAATAGTGAGGTTTGCCCCGTTGAATTACTTCTTTTATACGGGCTACCAGGCCGGTGGTATCTCCCACAGCAACTACAAAGCCGGTGTTTTCATCCAGCGCTTCCGGACTACCTCCGGTTTTATAAGTAATAACCGGAGTTCCTGAGGCCAGGGCTTCCAGATTGGTTGTGGGGAAAGTATCTGCATAGGTTGGATTTACAAAAACAGCCGCAGTTGCATATAAGGCAGCCAATTCATGCACAGTTTCAGTACGCTTTATGCCTATTATTGTTTCGGGCAAGCGCTTCATTTCACTATCATTCAACCCCACAAGCACAATAGTTGCCTGATCCTTAATTAAATCATTTAAAATAAGGAAATCATCCAATCCCTTATACTTTCCCCATACACTGGCAACGCCCAGTACAAGCGGTTTATTTCCAAAACGTTTTATTTTTCTGGATTCATCCAGCATATTGTCCGGATTAAATTGATTCAGGTCGATACCATTGTGAATAACCTGAACAGGATATTGGTTTAGAAAAGATCGTTTAAACTCCCCGGCCAGCCAGTATGAAGGGCTTACAAAGTTCAACTTAGGCAAACTGGTGAAAATTGCCTTCTTATCTCTAAAGTTTCGCGGTGAATTGTCGAGACCCCAGCTTGCAGGGTATGATCTTTTCTTGGGGCAGTGATGACACTTTGTTTCCCATTTATAGCAATTGGCGGTAACATAATGGCTGCAATGTCCGGTAAAAGCCCAGCAATCATGCAGTGTCCAGACGACAGGCTTACCCCTGCTTTTCAGAAAATCAAAAAGAACTCTGATATTAATATAGTATCCATGCAGACTATGCAGGTGTATAATGTCAGGATTAATAAGATCAACTTCCTTCACAAAGCGGCGGGTGGCTGCATTTGAGCCGAAACCATGTCTGTCCAAAGTCCGGGTAAGAATAACATGCTTCATTTGATCATAGCGCGACCCGATCTTTACCGGAGTTGAAGCAATGGGCCTGGGAGCGCGTCCATATCCAAAATAAGATTCATGTCCGTTTGCTATCGCCACTTTACCAATTTCCTCGGCAATCCGGCCGGGAGCATCGGTGGTGAGTGCGGAATTAATCTGCAGTATTCTCAATGGTGGTAATTATTGACTTTTCTGTCCGACAAAATAACCTACAGTTGTGCTGAGATCATCATCTGAAATATTCCGGAACTTTTGGGCAAGATTATTTCTCGAAAGATCATTTGGCAGGGTATCCTTTGATACGTAAAGCAGTTTCAGCTGATTCTTCTTAAATAAATCAATATAGTAACTGTGCGGATTCCTGTTTACAGAAAACTTTCGTCCACCAACCATAATTTTCCATTCCCAATCCGGTATGGTCCAATGCCCATTCCATGCCTTTGTGTAGCCTAATGACCGATAATCGATAATATGCGAAACAAAACCACCCGGTTTTAGCCAATGATCCATGGTAACGGCTGCCTCCTCAATTTCATCAATATGCTGCAAGACCACATGCGAAAATATAAAATCAATGGCATATGGAACGATAACATCCTCACCATGCCAGGGAACTTTATATTGAATAAATTCATTCCGATGGCTAGTCGGACTTTGCAATTCTTTCCGAATCATTTGAAGACGTTCCGGACTCAAAGCTTCCTTTAATAACTGATCTGTAAGAATGTTATGTGGGAAAGAATGATCCTCCAGTACCGGTTTAAGTAAAGGAAATTCACCATTTCCGGGAATAGCTTCTTTTTTCTGAAATAATGTGACAAGTTCATCAAATACCTTCAAATTCCGTTCGGTATTCCAATATTCAATGGCCTCCAGGGCAAAATAGCTTTGCACCCCTGACAATAACGCGGCCAGCCCTACACCCAGAGAATCTCCGGGTCCAATTTCAGCCACCTGTGCCGGTATTTTGCCTCCATTAAATTTTGCGAGCAACAACAAATGCCGCATCCAGACTGCATAACAATAGCGGGCACTTGCCGTACCTCCCGCAGCAATGGGCAACATCTTCGTAAGAAAAGATGAGTACTTCATTGTCCCAACAATAATGGGTCTTAATCTGGCACCCTGAAATGGCATTCTCATAGCATAAAGTATTAAGGTGATTAATTCCGGGAATTCAGATCGTCTGTTTGTATATATGTCCCCAACTCATCGGAAGTCATAAATTCCACCTCAGGCCATCTTTTAATAATTTCAATCAGTAATTTTTTCAACAATTTTAAATTTTGATCCCTGTTTTCGGGATGAATACTGCCGATATAGTTTAACCGGTGAGAAGCAATAATGGCCGGTTTATTCATCCTGAAGGCTGCGCTCATACGTTGCAGGCAATAGCCAATATGATCGGTATCGGGACCCATTAAAGCCGGTTCAAAATAGGCATTGCGCGTAAGGTAAAGCTGATTCTGTGCATTTTCCTGCCCGATATAATGAAGGGACTTTTTAAAATAATGTTTCCCGTTTTCCATGGCTGGACTCAGTTGCTGAACCACCCCCTGAATATATTTCACCCCACCCTGGTGAAGTGCTTTCTCAATTTCTTTGTCCCAAACATAACAACAGGCAATAAAAGACCGGGCATCGAAACCAAAAATCTCCTTAAATAATTTTAATCCTTCTTCTATTACTTGTGGTTTCGTCTCTTTTTCTTCCGGTGAAAAATGATCCAGGGCTTCCATAAAACCAAACCGCATCTCATTTGGTTCAGAGCTAATGCTAATCATGTTGTGATTGAAAGCATGGCGCAACATTTTATCATTTTGCTGCAAACCCCGCAGCCACCGGTCCACATTCAGGTGCTCCCTCCCGTGAAACTGGGGATGAAAAACGCCGGCAGCTATGCCTTCTTTCCACAATTTAAAACTATTGGTATGATCCGGATAACGTTTTAAGGTAGTTGTGAATGGCTCATAGAAATATTCCCTAAAATCAGCTGCCCTGATCTTATCAAAATCCGGATTGGCAACAATGGTATTTGCAGTTATAACCACAGACCGCCCATTGCTGTCCTTTGTGGAAGACAACACTTCAAAAAGCAGGGAAAGGTCCTCTTCGGTGGCGAGGTTGTCAACCTTCATAAACGGATCCAGATCCACCGCATAACCTTCCTTTAAAAGTTTATCATAAACCACACGGGATGGCATGCGTATGCTTCCCCAGTCATCCGATTCAATCACCACAATCTTCTTGCGGGTACGCCAACCCGGCAGGTTCTGCAAATGACTGATTATGGATTTTTTTAGTTTGAAGAGCATGATGATAGTTTTTGGCGGTTGGTCTTTGGCGGTTGGTCTTTGGCGGTTGGTCTTTGAGTGGTGGTCTTTGGGTGTTGGTCTTTGGGTGTTGGTCTTTGGTCTTTGGATATTAGTCTTTGGAGGTGTGTCTTATTAGGTTGGGCTTTCTAAATAGCTTTTCGTCTTTGGGTAGTGTTCGGTTAGCAATAATTTCAAAGGCAGTACTAAAGCAATTAAACTCGAGTGAACCAAAAACCAAAGACTAATGACTAACTATCTAAACTCACTAACTCCCTCATCAAAGACCAAAGACTAAAGACCTAAATTTACCGACTCCGGCACCAAAGACCAAAGACTAA